>Ga0265298_10001965_pt1 | contig 29636 bp, 17 predicted proteins | sample AusTroGonzalo_MG_3_FD_193486 | JGI IMG/M metagenome (GOLD analysis project Ga0265298, IMG submission 193486) | Bovine rumen microbial communities from tropical cattle in Woodstock, Queensland, Australia - Gonzalo_01 | ecosystem: Host-associated > Mammals > Digestive system > Stomach > Rumen ...
TACGAAGAAGTGCTCACTCTGCTTCATGCGCCAGAACGACCACTTGGCATCGTCGCGCAGCATATAATCTACACCCTTCTCAAAACCCTCATTCCATTTGCCTGGACAGATATATTTATCGAAGTTCTCAACCTGCGACTTGTCCATAGTGTGCACGGCATCGGGGTTCTGGTTCTGGTGGACATTGATGATTGAGGTTTTATCGCCACAGCGAATCTCAATCTGTGCGTCGCGGTAGAACTCTGAGTCATTCTTCTTCAGACAGAATGGCATTTTTACCTCGCCAGCATTACCACTGTTCACAGTCAGCGTAAGCCATTCTATCTTGGTATTGGCGGCACGGGTGGTCACGTCGCTCACGCTTGCCGTCCATTTGTCGTTAGCAGTAAAGGTGATAGAACTTTCCACCTCGTCCCATTCGACAATCTTATTCAGCTCGCTCTCCGCAATGGTGATGTTGCCTATGATCACTTCGTCATCATCCGCACAAGCGGAAAGACAGAGAGCGAAGAGCGCAATGAGAGCGCTCTTGCTCATAAGTCTTGTGATTTGCTTCATATCTTGTTTTACTCAAATTCGACATTAACTCTAAACTCAAAGAACTTGGACAAGTCATCTTTTACAGCATATACGAAATCAAGCGTCATTTTTTTACCTGATTCAATATTTGGTGCGCGACCAATATTGCATGTATCACCATCGGACTGTGTCTCAATGAATATGGTAAAGCCTTCAACACCCCAGTTCGTAATTTCTAAATTTTCATTTAGCCAATAACCGATACCACTGCCAGAAACATTGTAAACACCGTCCATGTTCCATTCACCAGTTGCTTGGTCAACCATATACATTGCAACAGGACCATCCACATCACGGCAAGCTTTAATGAAATCAGAGATAGACATTCCCGTGCATGTTTCAATCGTTGAGGCGTAATCATTGAAATTGATTGTATAGGCACTATAATCTCCTGCAGGGATAGTGGCGTTGACAAGAATCAGACCGGGATTTGTAACTTTAACTTCCAGATTGAACCTGATATAATCGTCATAATCCTTACCATTATCGACAGCAAAGCCCACATTAGAAACAAAGTTAAGGCCGGCAGCCGTGTTTTCAGGAACGCTTACGATAAGTGCCTTTTGGGCTATGTCCAATTCAATGCTGCCTGCACCATTTGATGCATCAGTTATAAAGCCCCCATCTGTGTACCACCATCCGTTACTTCCTTTCGTGGCAGCGGCCTTGTTCCAGATACCACGGGCGGTGTTGATATTATAGAACACCACCTTGCCAGACTCTACACCAGCCAACATATCATCAACTGTCATTTTCATCTTGGTCTGAATCTGCTCGGCATAGTCCTTCAGATAGATTACTTGGGGCGTAATGTGTCCCTCTCTGAATTCTGCATTATAGGCGATTGTGGCACTGGCATCGGTACGCAGATAGGGAGCTTCGTCAGGACCATACACGTGCTTTGTTACGGCATCGTTGGGATCGTCGCTACAAGCGGTGAAACCCAGCGCAAGGCAAGCCATTGCAATATATAATAGGTTCTTTTTCATAACTTTGAACTTTAAAACTTTGAACTTTATAATGACTCTTCAATTTTAATTCGCAGCTGTGTAGCCAGGGTTCTGCTTCAGCTTGGGGTTACCGTCAAGGGCATCCTGTGGGATGGGGAACATGTCGGTGTGACGGTCGGCCTCGGGATCCTTGCAGAACCACGACTTGCCGCAGTACACGTTCATATTCGTACCCTTGATCATGAAACGGATAATGTCGTCGCGGCGATGTGCCTCGCACACGAACTCACGAGCCAACTCGTCGAGTAGTCCTCCCAGTTCGATATCGTCGCCACCTTGGTATTTCTCCACCCAGTGGTCCTCGCTACCAAGCTCACCAGTATTCTCACGGTGTCCGTAATTGTACTTACTACCACCCTTCAGCTGAGCTGCGGTAACCTTAGCCTTCGAAGGATCGGCCTTGAAGTTACGAGCACGCACCTGAGTAACCAGAGCAGCAGCATCGTCTTCGGTCTCACCGTTGTAGCCACCTAAGCGGAGCAGGCACTCAGCCTTCATCAGCAGGGCGTCGGCATAACGATAGTAGGGTACGTCGTCATAGCTCGAGCCGAAGTCACCGCTCTTAATCTCATACTTCACCAATCGCCAACTCTCCATCGGATAACAACCAGGATTGTCAATACTGTGAATCTCTCGAGTGTAGTCGAGAGGCTCGCCATCAAGGAGGATAGGACTGCCATCGAGAGCATACTGCGGACCACCGGTCCAACAGTTTTCCAGACGGGTGTCACCATCCTCGTAGATATCGAGGAACTGTGGGAATACAATACCACCGCCAGTGGCCCATCCTGAGAAGTTCCAGCGGGCACGACCGGCATTATGAATCCAAAGGTTGGCCATAAAGTTACCACTGGCATACTTGTTCTCGAACACGATACCGAAGATTATCTCAGGTGAGGCAGAGATATCCTCTAAGAAGTTGTCGCTGTAGTTGGCAGCCAGAGAGAACTTACCAGAGTTGATGATGATGTTCAGGCAGTCGATACACTTCTGATAATAAGAATTGTCCTTGTTGTTGGGGAACCAAGCATCGTGGTTCAGATAGAGTTTAGCCAATTGCATGTAGGCTGCATACTTACTGAGTTTGCCTAACGAGACATCATCGCCGCACTGGTCGGCCACTTCTTTCAGCTCGTTCTCAATCCACTTATAGGTTACCTCAGGATCAGCCTGTTCAGGAGTCCAACCATCAGGATGAACGAAAGTAGTATCCAGAGGGATGTTACGGAACAGGTCGAACAGGTTGTAGTAGTACATAGCGCGGTAGGCACGTACCTGTGCCTTGATAAGTTCGCTACTAGCCACCTGCTCGTTGGCCAGAATCTGGTTGCAGGCGTTGACACCAGCGTAGTTGTTACCCCAGTTCACAGAGAAGTGTCCGATACCTGAGTTGAACTCATGTTTGTGCAGGGAGATATAAAGGTCACCCCAGCCGATACCGATACGGTTGGGAATGCCCCACACGTCGGAACTCTCGTCCATAATGTCGGCCATACCGAACCATCCCCAATACACGTCGCGCAGACTGCTATATACTGGAGCTATGGTAGCTTCGAGGTCGGCATCAGTAAACTCGTACTTCTCAGAGGCCAAGCGTGAATAAATGGTCTCATCAAGGTCAGTACATCCTCCGATAGTCAGGCCTGCGGCCCCCACCATAGCGGAAACGATGATTTTGTTGTATATTGCTTTCATTGTAGTAACTGTTTTAGAATGTAACATTTAAACCAAATGTGTAAGTGCGGATAGTAGGATACTTGTCACGGCTGTCGATACCAGAGTACTGAGGATCGCCATTCGAGAGCTCAGGATCCAGGCCATTGTATGAGGTGATGGTGAACACGTTGTCGGCAGAGAGATAAGCACGTACGTTCTTCACATACTTGTTTGCCTTCAACGGAACATTGTAACCCAGTGTCAGGTTCGAGAGTTTCAGGTAGTTACCATTGCTCAGGTAGTAGCTGACGAAGGTCTGCTTCTGGGCAGGCTTCAGCACGTTGCCATCTGCATAAGGAGCCACAGCAGCATCCTTCAGACGGTTATAGGTTACAGCATTGTTCTGATAGTAGGCACGGGCCTCGTTCAGAATCTTGAAGCCAAACTGACCTGTAAACTGCATGTTCAGGTCGAAGTCCTTATACTTAAAGGTGTTACTCCAGCCGACATTGATTTTAGGAATAGCATTGCCAAGATTCTGATAGTAGGTTTCCTTATCGGTCAGCATATTATCGTTAAATTCCTCGATCTCGCCTGTGGTAGGATTCTCAATCATCCAAAGACCATTCTCGCTGACACCTACGGACTTCAGACCATACCATTGTCCGAGTGGCTTACCTACTTCCATAATCTGTGTAGAGAGTGTAATAGGCTCGCCGAGATAGGCAATATAGTGTTTGTTGGCAGTCTCGTAGAGATCGTTGCTCAGACTGAGCAGCTTGGTAGCGTTGTGAGCAAAGGTAGCAGTGGTCTTCCACTCAAAATCCTTGGTGCGTACGGGTATGGCATTGATAGCCACCTCGATACCTTGGTTACGCATCTCACCTACGTTAGCCAATGTCTGGCTGTAGAGGTTTGGTGGAACAGGCACATCGTACCACCAGAGCATATCGACGGTCTTCTTACGGTAAACATCGATGTTACCCCAGATGCGGTCGCCGAGTACGGCAAAGTCGAGACCGATGTTATACTCAGTTGATTTCTCCCACTTCAGGTCGGGGTTAGGGTTCTGGTCAACCTTCAAACCCTGTTTCCAGGTACCATTATCATAATAGTAAGGTGAACCTAGTGCCCAAGTGGTGAGCGACTGATAGCGGCTGGCAGGAACAACACCCGTTACACCGAAACCTGCACGCAGTTTCAGATTGTCGAGCCACGACTTAGTACTCTGCATGAATTTCTCATTAGAGATAGTCCATCCGAAAGAAGCAGAGGGGAACGAACCCCACTTATTGTTGGCACCAAACTTAGAAGAGCCCTCACGACGCATAGAAAGCAGCACGTTGTACTTATCAGCAAATCCATAGCTGACACGCCCGAAGAAACCAACCAGTTTGTCGTCGCTCTTGCCGCTACCCATACCTGCCTTACCTTCCTTCAAATACTGACCAACACCCAGGTTGTTGTACTCGAAAAAGTCGTTCAGGAAGTTGGTATTGTTGGCATAGAAGTTCTCATCGACCTGATACTGGTAGCTGTAACCTACGAGTGCCTCGAAGCGGTGGTCACCCCACTGGTGTTTATAGGTAGAAGTGAGTTCCAGATTGTTGGTCTTGTTGTAAGCATAGCTGTGGTAGGCATAGCCTGTACGGTACTCAGCACGCTGACCATAGTAGTTCGACGACTGGTAACCCTCGTCGTGAGCATTGTAACGCTCAGTAGAGAGCATCAGGTTTGTCTGCCAACCACGGATAGGCTCCAGAGTGATGTTACCTGTAAGACGGGTAGTCTCTGTCTTATACTCACCAGTCTGCTCATTCAAGATGCTTACTGGGTTATAATAGTAGTTAATGCCAAAGTTCTCATACCAGTTACCATCCTCGGCATAGATGGGCTCTGTGGGGTTACGCATCAGTGCCTGACGATATACCATCTGACCAGCAGCATCCACAGGACCATTCTCGTGCCAACGCTTCAGGATGTTGAACTGCAGCTTCAACATGTCGTTGAACATCCAATGGCTCAGACCACCATTGAAGTGCATCTCCTTACTATAAGTGTTGATGAATACACCTTGCTGGTCGCGGTAGGTGAAGTCGGCATTATAAGAAGTACTCTTATTACCACCGCTGATATTCACGTTGTGGTTATGGGTGAGGGCTGTGCGCGATACGGCATCGAGCCAATCGGTATCATAACCGCGATCGGTATAGTTGGTTTTTCCAGCACGGATATCATCACCGTCCATCATGTCGAGCTTTTTGCCGAATGATGCCAGTGATACATAGCCACTATAATTTGCTGTTGTCTTAGCTTCACGCTTACCTGCCTTAGTGGTGATAAGAATCACACCAGCAGCACCACGAGTACCATAGATAGCAGCTGCCGAGGCATCCTTCAGTACGTCGATACTCTCGATGTTCTCAGGAGCTACAGAACTCAGACTGCCTTCCAGACCATCGACCAGTACGAGTGGAGAGTTACCACCATAGAGTGAGATGATGCCACGCAGACGGATGCTTGATGCTGAGCTGGGGTCGCCCGAACCATTAGAGATGGTGAGACCAGCCACTTTACCCTTAATCAGAGCTCCGGCGTCGCGGATATTTCCTTGTGCAAAATCCTCGGCCTTCACGCTGGTAATGGCTGAGGTAATGTCGCCCTTACGCTGTGTACCATAACCAATGACAACCACCTCGTTCAGCAACGCGTTGTCTTCTTGGAGCGTCACATCGCCACCATCCTTGACTTCCTGGGCGATGAAGCCTATGTAAGAGACGATGAGTACAGTGTTACGATTGGTAACAGTTAAAGAATAGTTACCATTGTAGTCAGTAACAGTTGCATTCTTGGTGCCCTTCTCAGTTACCGTAGCGCCGATAATCGGTTCGCCCTTGGCATCCTTAACAACACCTTTCATTGTCACACCCTGCTGAGTAATCTCAGCAACGGCTGGTGATGTGCTTTCTGAAGCGTAGACTCCGAGAGTTCCGCCCAACAAAAGCAAACATAAAAAATGTTTTTTCATACCAATTTGTTTTTTTAGGTTCATGAATTATAAATATGTATAGTTTTATTTTACTTTCCATTCGAGAACGCCTCCAGACTCTCCCTTACGAAGTTTGGCGAGAATCTTTAGACCTATGGTGCGTACAGGCTTGAAATCAACGCTATTGTAACAGTCTTTGTTGACGGTAAAAGGACTATGGTCCTCTACTTCCTGCCATTCGCCTTGAGCATCCTTATAGAAGAGCTGCCACGACTCTGGGGTTCGGAAGTTTCCGTCATAATGATCGAATTCCAGCCAGTAAACCTGTACATTACTTACTTCGTATTCTTGATCGAACTGATAGCTGATAGCCTCGGTAGAGCCCTCTTTCAGCCACCAGTAATGATAAGGTTTTGAAATATCGCTACTGCGAGTGGGTTCCCATTGGTCGTTCACGCCACTCGCCCAGGAATCGACGGGAGCCGTTTCTGGAGCATCATTCTGGATGGGAGCGCGGTTTGAGAAGGTCTGAGCCTTTGAGGCAATGGTTTGAACGGGGGTTGCAACAGCCTTTGTTGGGGTATTAGCAATCCATATTTCCATCTGCTGAGGTCCGCGGTTGTTCCAAGTAGAATATGGAATAGCGTGGAACTTTACGTCTTTTATCTCGCCAGAAAGTTGAAGTTCCTTAGCATCGCCACTGAGAGTTACGACGCCATTGAGGAGATTCTGTTCGAAGTGAGCCTGAATATCAGCAGAGTTAAGAATATACTTGTTGAAAACCTTTCCGTCGGCCTGGTCAGATCCTTCAAGACAATAGACGATAGGGCCACGCTCAAGTGCGATTTTACCACGATTGTCCTCGACATTGTCATTGGCCACGATGCGACGGACCTCCATCGGGAAGTTCAGTTCTATGACGTCACCTTTTTTCCAAGAGCGTTGGATTGTAGCGTAGTCGTCAGTCTCTGCAGCCACTTTCACACCATTGACTGTAATGGTGTAAACAGGGGCTGCATCAACATATTTGTAGAGAGAGTTGTTTGTTGGAGAGGTTTTCAGCCAACTTGGAATACGGAATTTGATGGCGAATTTACCACCGCCCTTCGTCACCTTAATGCGGATTCTACCATCCCAGGGATAGTTGGTGGTTTGCTCTAATTCCACTTTACCTATCCTTGCCTTGCCTTGTGCATAAAGATTTACATAGATGTTTTTGCCTTGCATGGCATAAATGTATCCAGGCACTGAAGCTATAAAACGGGTGATATTGCCAGGACAGCAGGCACACCCGAACCACTTCTGGCGTTCATGCTCACCATCACTCTCCAAGGGGTTGTCGTAGAAAAACCTGTCGCCAGAAAGACTGACGCCACTTAATACATTATTATATAAAGCACGTTCACAAATATCAATATATTTGCTTTCGCCCGTAGCAAGGAACATACGATAGTTCCAATAGACGTTGGCGATGGCAGCACAGGTTTCACAATAGGAAGTATGGTTCCATAGCTCATAGTTAGGACCAAAACCTTCACCTTGTGGGCGACTTCCGATACCACCAGTGATGAAGAGTTTCTTGCTCGACATGTTTTCCCAGATTCGCTCAAGAGCCTCAAAATAGGCCTTGTCGCCAGTAAGTGCAGCAACATCGGCCACCCCGGAGTAAAGATAGCCTGCGCGCACGGCATGCCCCACGATCTCATCTTGCTGTAGGATGGGCTTGTGGTCTTGAGAATACTCTGAAGGCCGATGTCCATCTGTACAGCGACCCGTCTCGTCGACGAAATACTTTGCCCCCTCAAGATACTTCTTGTTGCCCGTCACCTTATACAATTTACAAAGAGCCATCTCAATAATAGGATGTCCACCAGGACGATGAATCTGTCCTTCATCAGGGCCGAAGGTCTTGCATACGAGATCGGCATTCTTGATGGCAACATTCAGAAAGGTTTTCTTGCCTGTGGCACGATAGTGGGCGACGGCACTCTCAATGAGATGGCCCGAGTTATAGAGTTCGTGCGAGTTTATCTTCTCCCATCTGTGGCTGCCCCACCATCTGCTCAGTCGCGTACATTTATTGGTCACACACGTAGTCAGATAGCCGTCAGGCTCCTGAGCCTGGGCAATGATGTTAATAACAGAGTCGAGATAGTGATCGAGTTTGGCATCATAATGCACAGCAAGCGAATAGCTGGCACCCTCGATAACCTTATAGGGATCGGTATCATCGAATGAGAAATCACCCCTATGTTCACCCTGAATCAGTCCTGCGGCGATGGCGAAGTTGTCGAAACGCCCATTCACCTCGCACTCATGGAAGGCAGAGGGGATACTGACGGTGCGATTCACCTCTATGCGGGGACTCCAGAACACATCGTTAAGGTGTACCTGCGTAAAAGGCACTTCCTCTATCTGTTGGGCAGAGGCAGCAAGCGATACGATAGCAGCACCTAATAGTAAAAAACATTGTTTCATATTTTTAGTTATATTCTTTAGATTTTTGTTAAAGTTACGATTTTAAATGCAAAATAACAAAGAAATAGCGAAACCGTCTGTCAATATCGTCCAAGATGATACAAAAATCGTCCAAATCATGGCTGGATGGGCATTTTTGGACGATTCTACTCAAGAGTTTGGACGATATTACCTTTCCGTTCCACAGATTTTTTTTATCTTTGCAGCAGAAATCGAAGACGCTAACAAGAATGAACAGAAAACCAAATCCGTCATTATGCAATCTTTGTAAAGCTCTCCGAGTTTGCTTCGGATAAAGTAGGATTTTACTCCGAGGAAACCTCCACTTTGTTCCGAGAAAATTATAACTAAGAATTAAGAAATTTGAGAAGATGAAAAAGTTTGCAACAATCGCGCTGAGCATGACCATGATACTGCCTATAAGCGCACAGAAAGAACAGGCACATGGGTATCCTATCACCCCCGTACCTTTTACAAGTGTGAAAGTAGCCTCCGGCTCGTTTTGGGGACAACGATTGGAAGCCAGTCGCAAGGTAACCATCCCCCTTGCCTTCTCGAAGTGTGAGGAAACAGGTCGCTACACCAACTTCTCCAATGCGGCAGAGCATCTGAAGAATCCATCAAAAGTCTTCAAGGTAGGAGGTCTGGCCTTTGACGATACAGATCCCTACAAGACTATTGAAGGCGCTAGTTATATCCTACAAACCTATCCTGATAAGAAACTGGTGGCATATATAGACAGTGTGCTTGAGATAATAGCCTCTGCTCAGGAACCTGACGGTTATCTTTACACTTCGCGCACCCAGAACCCTAAAGAGCCCCATGAGTGGGCTGGCGATAAGCGCTGGAGCATGGAAGAAGACCTGAGTCATGAACTCTATAACCTTGGTCACATGGTTGAAGGAGCCATCGCCCACTATCAGGCCACGGGATCAAGAAAATTCCTCGACATTGCAATCCGCTATGCCGATGTCGTATGCAAAGAGGTTGGCCCTAATCCGGGACAGGCGTGTGTCGTACCAGGACACCAGATTGCGGAAATGGCCCTCGCCAAACTCTACCTGTTGACTGGTGACAAGAAATACCTTGACGAAGCCAAGTTCTTCCTGGATTATCGTGGAAAGACCACCATCGTTCATGATTATTCTCAGGCTCACAAACCTGTTGTTGAGCAGGATGAAGCTGTAGGCCATGCCGTTCGCGCCGCCTATATGTATGCAGGAATGGCTGATGTAGCTGCACTCACTGGAGATAAAGAATATATTAAGGCCATTGATGCCATCTGGGATAATATTGTCACTAAGAAACTCTATATCACTGGCGGAATCGGAGCAACTTCGAATGGCGAGGCCTTTGGCGCGAATTATGAATTGCCCAACATGAGTGCCTATTGCGAAACCTGTGCCGCTATTGGCAATGTATATGTGAACTACCGTTTATTCTTGCTTCATGGTGATTCTAAATACTACGACGTGTTAGAACGCACTCTCTACAATGGATTGATTAGCGGTGTATCGCTTAAAGGCGACGGATTCTTCTATCCCAACCCTCTAGAGTCGATGGGGCAGCATCAGCGTCAGGCCTGGTTCGGCTGTGCCTGTTGTCCGAGTAACATCTGCCGTTTCATACCCTCATTGCCTGGTTACATTTATGCAGTGAAGAATCGTAATGTATACATAAACCTCTTCCTCTCTAATAAAAGCATTCTGAGCGTCGCAGGAAAAAAGGTTGGTCTGACTCAGACGACAGAATATCCTTGGAATGGCGACATCATAGTCTCTGTCGATCAGAATACAGCAGGCCAGTTCGCCATGAAGATTCGCATTCCAGGATGGGTGCGTAATCAGGTATTACCCTCAAACCTTTACAAGTATTCCGACAACAAGCGCCTTGATTATTCAGTCACGGTAAACGGACAAACCGTTGTAGCCAAAGTTACGAATGACGGGTATTACACTATCGACCGTAAGTGGAAGAAGGGCGATAAGATTCAGATCCATTTTGATATGGAGCCACGTACCGTACGTGCCAATAATAAGGTAGAAGCAGATCGGGGCATGGTGAGCATTGAGCGTGGACCGCTGGTATATTGTGCAGAACATCCTGATAACGATTTTGACATCATGGCAACCCTGATTAACCAGAACCCACAGTTCCGTATCGGGAAAGGCGAGATAGCCGGCACACCCATTCAGACCCTTATTACTGATGCCCAGACACTGAATCTCAATAAATCGGGAAAACTTGAAACTCAAGACCAAACGCTGACACTGATCCCATACTACGCATGGTGTCATCGTGGTTCAGGAAAGATGCGTGTATGGCTGCCTCAAGACCTCAATGCCACATCTCCCTCTCAGCCTGTAACACTGGCATCAGAGAGCAAAGTCACCAGTTCGTGCGAAGTGCCTGCCATATCCTCCATCAACGACCGCTTGATTCCTAAGGATGAAAACGATCGATCCGTACCCTATACCCATTGGTGGCCTAAAAAAGACTGCACAGAATGGCTTGCCTACGAATTTCCACAGGAGAGTCTTGTCCAAAGTGCAACAGTTTATTGGTACGATGATGGCCCCTGGGGCGGATGTCGCGTACCTCAGTCATGGCGCATCCTCTATCAGAATGCTCAAGGCCTGTGGCTGCCCGTAACTGGAGTTACTGATTACCCCACAGACAAGGGCACAGCTTGCACAGTCAACTTCAATCCTGTCAAGACAAAGGCTTTGCGTTTAGAGGTAACACTGCCAACAGATAATGCCACAGGACTCTTCGAATGGAGTGTCAGATAAAAAACGTATCAAATCTATTCGAAATGAGATAATTATTTGCTAATTATATGGCTATTTAGGATTTTCTGATTATCTTTGCAGTCGGATTTTTCTAACTTATTATACAACATGAATAGACGAACAACTTTAGCTGCCCTCCTGATGGTAGCCACGATGGGACTCAGCGCCCAAAAGCCTATGACTGCGCCCGCTGGCGGCAAGGCTATCAGTGACGAATTAATCGGTATCTTTTTTGAAGACATCAGCAGTTCTGCTGATGGTGGACTCTATGCCGAACTGGTACAAAACGGATCCTTCGAGTACAGCCCCGTTGAACGTGACGGATGGGGACCTGGCACTTTCTGGCGCATGATACGCCCAGGACATTCCACAGGATGGCTTGAGCCACGCATGGACAATAGTATCCATCCAAACAACCCCACCTATATGCGCCTACACGTTGAGCGCACCAAGGAGTATCAAGACTATCGCGGATGGAGAGGTTTCGGTATTCAGAACGACGGATTCGATGGTATCTCGGTAAGGGATGGCAAGACATACAACTTCTCAGCCTTCTTCCGCAATATCGATGACAAAGCCAAACAGATTCGAATCGCCCTCGTAGAGCCCCAGATGGGCTGGCCTCCCAAGGATCCGAAACTATTGGCGGATACTATCATCAATATCAACAGTAAATCGTGGCAGAAATACGAAGCAGCACTCTCTGTCAAGGAGTATTCCCAAAAGGCTGTCCTTCAGATATTGGTACTCGATAAGGGCGAGATTGATGTCGATATGGTATCACTCATGCCTCAGGACACCTATAAGGGGCACGGCTTGCGCACAGATCTGGCAGAGGCTCTGGCAGAACTTCAGCCTAAGTTCATGCGCTTTCCTGGCGGATGCGTAGTTCATGGCGGTGGCGATGGCTTCTGGGATACATATCGTTGGAAAAACACCATCGGCCCCAAAGAACAGCGCAAAGGATTGAAGAACACATGGGGTTACCACCAGAGCATGGGATTGGGCTTCTATGAGTATTTCCAGTTCTGCGAGGATCTTGGCATGGAGCCAGTACCCATCCTGCCTGCTGGCGTAAGCTGTCAAGGTGCCAACGGCGGTTGGAGCATGTGGCCCACTCAGGCTCAAGATGCTTGTCCAATGGAAGAGATGGACGAATGGGTTGATGAGGCCCTCGACCTTATTGAATGGGCTAATGGCGACCCTGCAACCTCGAAGTGGGCCAAGATGCGTGCAGACGCAGGTCACCCGGCTCCCTTTAACTTGAAATATCTGGGTCTCGGCAACGAGGAGAAAATCTCTCCAGAATTCTGCGAGCGCTTTAAATATATATATGAACGCGTAACGAAAGCTTACCCAGAAATCGTTATCGTGGGCACAGCAGGTCCTGGATCGCATGCCAATAATCCTGATTTCCAAAATGGTTGGAAACTCGCAGAAGAAACGGGTATGCCAATCATCGACGAACATTACTACGAACCCCGCGACTACTTCCTGAACAAACGACAGTATGACAATTATCCTCGCGATCGCAAGACAAAGGTTTACCTTGGTGAATATGCAGCCAAGGACAAGAAACTGATCGACGCGCTTGCGGAGGGTCTGTATCTGCTCCATGTAGAACGCAACGGTGATGTAGTATCTATGACTTCATATGCTCCCCTCTTTGCCAAGAAGGACGCTACCAATTGGAATCCAGATCTCATCTATTTCGACAACCAGCGCACTTATCCCACTTGCAGCTACTATATTCAGCAGATGTTCGGACAGAGTGCTGGTCAGTACTACTATGGCGACTGTGTGAAGTTTGAAGGTGATGCTCCTGATGCTTGTCAACCCATGGAGAATGTACACTACGGCCAGTCTGTTGTCTTAAACGTCAAAACGCGTGAACTTTTTGTCAAGCTCTGCAATGCTAGTGACGAAACAAAGACTGCCCACATTGACTTGAGTCGTTTCAAGACCATGAAGAAACCTGCTTTAAGGTCTTACATCATTGGGCAGCCAGACGACGAGAACAACTATGAAGCCCAGCCTATCTTTACAAAAGGTGAGACTTTCAAGGCTGAAAAGAAGTTCGACTTCCAGTTGAAGCCTTACTCAATGGTTATGCTGAGATACAAACTTTAATCAGAAATAAAAAAGCCCCCGCCAATAAGCGAGGGCTTTTTTCATAACCTTATCACCCTAAAGGCATAAGGTGGAAGGACTATCTTTTCACCTTTCACTTCGAAACTCTTCACCTCTACGCTTTGCTCTTCAGGCTGGCCATCGAAACCCTCAGCCAAAGTCCCCTCAGGAATCATCAGACCATTAAGGCTAATGGTCAGTTCCACGGGCAAGGCATTAACGAGTTTCAGATACTTCTTTCCCGTCTTGGAGTCGCGGACCATACTGGCAGCAATACGATGTTTCAGTTGTTGAGGAATACCCGACAACGATGTTGCCACATAACGGTCTCCGCTATTCACAGAGAACAGCCGCTGAGTCTCATAAGCAGGCGTAGGACGCACTTCTGTGTTCGAGAAATAAATCATATCAGGATCCCAATTACGATGACCATCCTTGGCCAGCATAGGAGCATAGGAAGTCATCTCCACCACATCACCATTTCGCTCTATATCTGTGAGATATAAAGCCTCAGCCAAGGCTGTCTCTACATTCGGACGCTTTTCCCGTGTTGAAGCAGCGTATTCACCAAGATAAACCTTAGGCATTTGACGATCATAATTATCATAATAATCACGATGATGCATAAACCAACCAGTACTTTCATAATAATGCTCATCTACCATATACTGCAAATCCGAATGTTTCTTCGAAAAATCCCATCCTTCAAGATAGTCTGCGCTTGGAGCATGGAAAGGTCCTACGGTTCCACATATCTTTATCTCTGGATACTTCTCACGGATAGCGCGACAAATCATCTCGTAGCGCTCCTCGAAAATGGTCGAAATGATATCCTCGTTACCAATACCCAGATATTTCAAGTTAAAGGGAGCCGGATGACCTGCATCTGCACGCATCTTGGCCCACTTCGAGGTCGCAGGGTCGCCATTGGCCCATTCGATCATGTTGAGAAGTTCTTGAATATAGGCAGGCATCTGATCCATGGGGATACCGCCTTGTTGCCCACCGATGCCATCACGATTATTATTTGAATTCTGACAAGGCACACCAGCTGCCAAAACTGGTAATGGCTCAGCCCCAATATCCTCACAAAACTGAAAAAATTCAAAGAATCCAAGCCCACGTGTCTGATGGTAGCCCCAGATATTGAAATCGGGCTTACGATCCTGCAACGGACCTACGGTGTGATTCCAATGATATATATTTTCGAGTCCCTGTCCGTGACTCATGCATCCGCCAGGAAATCGCACGAATTTAGGCTTCAAGTCTGCGATGACCTGAGCCAAATCCTTTCGCAAACCGTTCTTGCGATGCATAAATGTCTCCTGCGGGAAGAGGCTGACCATATCTATACCCGCTTTTACGCCCTTTACGCCAATCACAGCCAGACGGGCTTTTGTGCAGGAGCGCTTTGCCGTAAGCACTGCATCATATTTTTTCCAATCACTCCCTTCTGTCTTTAGCATAGCTTTGGCCAGCACTACATCATTAGAATCGACAAGTTGGATTATGAACGACTTCTTATCATTGTAGTTGCGTACGAACATTGAGAAGTCATATTTTTCACCAGCATTCACAGCAATACCATCCCAGCCTTCGTTATAGATAGTGTCGTTTCCCAATACGGCATAGCGTGGATTGTTCTTACTCAGCGGATCAACCTGCACGACGTTAATAGGCTTCGAAGCACTCCATGCCGTCGTAGCCTTCCAACCACGATGATCCTTGGGTACATACTCGAAGTCGCGGTTCTGAATCAGTTCACCATAAAGGCCACCATCAGCAGCATAGCTAATATCCTCAAAGAAGATGCCAATAAGTTTGTCGCTAATCGTCTTTTCCTGATGAGTGATGGTTAGCACGGCTTCAATAGGCTGCAAATCAGGAAAATTCTTGGCATCCTCATACATACGTTCCTGACTCTGCTTCCCGTCTTGGGCAAGATGGTTGAAATAATCAGAAATCGCCCTCATCTCTGCGGCTGAGAGTTCAAACAAGCATCCATCCACCGACAGCCCATTTACCATAGCAGTATCACGTGTCCAAGCCACATCATCTATCAGGCTCTTCTCGTCTTTACTAAACCGACGAAAATCATTCGAGGCAGAAACCCAACGTTTTTCACCACCTTTCGTCTTGAAATAGATATCAAAAGAACCATTCTCATTAGCAAAAACAATGGGCTGCAAACATTGGCTGGCTGTCATAATTGGATAATCCTGTGGACGCCAACTGATAAGATCCTTTGAATAGGCCGCCGCAAAAAGCGGACTCTTGTCATTAACTTGGAATACCAGACGCCATGAGCCGTCGTTAGCACGAGCCACCGAGGGATGGTACATCCGTTTCTCAGCCCCCCAGGTTCCATAATCCGACGAACAGAGTTGACCGAGTTCTTTCCAACCTGTTTCCGTCTGCTGGGCAATGTGTAGCCCAGCGCGCTCACTTGGGGAATAAATAAAAACCTGCTTGGTTTCTTGGGCATGAATAGCAATGGCAACAACAACCAACAGCCCAGTCATTCCTAAACGTATAATCCTTTTCATCGATGTTGTTTCCTATTTTGCCGGCAAAGATACAAAAAAAGCCGAAAGCGTCAAAACTTTCGGCTTAAATTCTATTTAAGCAATAATGCTATTCTTTATCCACGTGCCTCAATCTCCTTGTTTATTTCATCAAGTCTCTCATCAGTAAGAGGATACTTATAAACAAGACATCCTACAACAATCAGAAGAGCAGCAGGAATAATACAAGTAAACACCAGAATGGCATTCTGTGCTGTGGCAGAATATTCGGCAAGGTGCGTGTAATAAGCATTAACTGGTGCGCTGATGAACGAAGCCAGGAACACGGTTACAAAGATGCTCAGTACCAGCTGAAGACACTTATTAGCCTTAAACTCAGCAAACATCTCGCCGTAAGTAACAGGTTTCTCGGGTGTGGTGGCAATTCGCTCCTTACAGCCAGTGAAGCAGTAAAGCAGAAGCACAAAGCCGACAACAGCAAATACACAAGTAACCGTAAACCAGGCAACAGGATCGATAGGCAGAGCCGACTCTTCGCTAGCCAGATCGAAACCAATCATACCCATAACCAATGGTGTAATCCAACCTGCTATTGAAAAACCTGCCTTGAAGGCCACACCAGCAAGTGCATTAACGGTAGCAGCAGGGCGATTGCCTGTACGATATTCGGCCTCGGTAATAACCTCAGGCACAAGTGCCCACATCAACGAACCAACAAGAAGTCCAACGCCAGTCATCACCTTGGCTGCCTGAACAAGGGTATTGAGCCCCTCAACATCAAAGAATTTACCAATAATGAACAAGATGGCAAAACCAACAAATCCGATGGAGAGAAGCATATAATAAAGACCTTTCTTGCCCAACCATCTCTTAAGCATAGGCAAAGATGGCAGAATTATGAAAGCAGGAATGGTACCAATGGCCATGAACAAAGCCTGATTCCAGTCGATAACTGTATGGGCAACAATTGCAAGACCAATGGGGAAACCTGCCTGAACTACGATCTGACCAATATTGGCACATACCATACGGGTAGATGTAAGCTTCAGTACTTCGTCGTTGTCTCGAGTCATACTGGCCATAATAGAGCCATAAGGAATGTTTACTACAGAATAAATCATACTCAGCGTCGTGTAGCTGACTGTAGCATAGACAATCTTCATGCCTGTAGACCAGGTTGCAGCCTGAGGAAGCATCAACAAGCAGGCGGCAATCGTAAGAGGAATACCACCATACAAAAGATAGGTACGATACTTACCTAACCTAGGGTTGCGGTTATCGATATAACGGCCCACTACAGGACTCCAGAAACAGTCGATAAGACGGACAGAAAGAATCAGTCCGCTTACAAATGCCGGATTAATCTTCAATACTGTAGTAAGGTAAAGCATTAAGTAACATGCCACCGTTTGAAAAATCAGATTCTGCGCCAGGTCGCCCGATCCATAGCCGATGCGCTGGAGCCAAGAGAGCTTGTAGAAGCCTTTGGTTTCGTTAGTTGTACTCATAATTATTATTTGTTATTAATTGTTATTTCAAATGAACTCATGGGCAAACCTTTGAGTGAACGGACATTGGCCGCTATAGGATTGTCTTTCCACGCATATCGGATTATGCGAGGTGAGTGGTGAGAAGCAAGAGGTGAAGAAATTATGATATGATTGCCTTCGGCGATTGCATCAGCATTCTGGAATTTACCGTCATCGCCAGCCACCTCGAAGGTATAGAGTTTACCAGATTGAACGGGTTGATCGAGGGTAAGGACGATTTTTCCGTCGTTCACCTCAGAAGCAATGACTTCTGGAGCAAGCTTCACCTTATTATTATATAGTAGACGGTCAAAACAAAGGCTAATACGTTCGGCGACCTCTTTCTTACGAAGGGGATGGATGTCAACCGATTCTCCCAGGTCATTGATAACCGCGAGTTCTGCACGGCTATCACTTTTTGCGACAAGGCGCTGTGCCTCACGAAGCTGAGCCCATCCGCTATTAACAGGCATAAGTTGGGGAATCATCGGCCTTGGGAAAGCAGTCTGTTGACGTCCATCATAATTAGCTAACTGCACAATAACGAAAGGCATTTGCTGATCCTGCCAACAGCTACGCCAGCTACCCATTAGCTTTTTCAGATAGTCTGCATAGGGAGCAGGATCACCCGTGTTTGACTCACCCTGATACCACACTACACCCGAGAGGGCATAGGGAGCAAGGGGATAAAGCACAGCATTATAGAGCGTTGTAGGGATATTCTGTAATGATACATCGCCACTAGGACAATTTGGCATTTCGGCTCCAACCTGCATTTTCCACATATCACTAAGAGGGATGACATCCTTAGGCATTGGATTCTGCGAACAGCGATCATCACCAAAAGCTATCAAATAAGGCTTTTCGGGAAGGAAGTGAACCACACCATACTTGTTGATAAAGCGAATGGTAATCACATTATCACCCTCACGAAGTAAGCCCTCTGGAATATCATATCGACGCGGAGGATACTGATAGCCTGTCTGTCCTATCTGCTGACCATTAAGATAAGTGACATCACGATCAAAAAGCGTACCAAGCAACAATCGGGCAGGCTTTCCTGCGTGCATCTTATCTATATTGATATGCTGTCGCAGCCAAATGGTACCCGTACCGCGCCATCCCCAATTGTTTTGGTTTATGGCCTGCCAACCTGAATCATCGTATTGCGTTGCCGTCCAGTTATACTGAATGCCAGGATCGGCATTCTGAAGCATCTTCTGCCATTGACGCTCAGCCTGCATATTGGCTTGCATCTGCTCTTTCACATAGTCGTCATTCTGAAAGAATTGAACGCGCTTCACAAGCATGGGATAATCTTTCTCAAGAGAATCTTTCGATATCCATGCCTCTATAGGCGTACCTCCCCAACTATTGACGATGATGCCCTGTGGCACCTTGTTTTTCTCGAACATACGCTTGCCAAGAAAGTAGCCTACCGCTGAAAATGGCCACGCATTCTTCTTGTTAAGAGGCTTCCAATTAATAGATGTAGGACGGATATCGTCACGGACACCATGCGTATCGGTATCGTTCTGCACACGAAACAAACGTATCTGTGTATTCTCATCGTTATCAATCTCCTCAGTATACTGTGGATAAACACGTTCAATATGTACATCTATGTTTGACTGGCCTGAGAGAAGCCACACATCACCAATGAGAATATCGTCAAGAGTCAATCCGCCAATAGTCATTTTATAGGGACCTCCCGCCTTCATCTTAGGCAGGTCTATACGCCATTTACCTTCTGCATCGGCGATAGTAGTATATTCCTTCTTGTTAAATGTGATGGTCACGGTTTCACCAGCATCGGCTTTACCCCAAACAGGAACAGGCTTACCACGCTGTATGACCATACCAGACTGAAATAACTGAGGCAAAATAACCTTTGCGCCAGCGAGAGAGGTGCATAAAAGTGCAACAAAGAATAATGTAATCTTCTTCATACAATTGTTGATTTCAGTTGCAAATTTACTAAAATCTCCCGTTGAAATGGCCAAAACTTATCTTTTTATTTTGCCATGAAACATTTAGAAAAGCATCTGTAACAAATCAGAATGTCAAATGAGCCATTTTTCACTACCTTTGCAGCAGATTTCTATTATTTTTCATGAAGCAGTCATCATCACAAAAAGTATCATTAGGCGAGAAGCTCGGCTACTCATTAGGAGATGCCGCAGCTAATCTGGTGTTCCAGATGATGATGATTTTCCAGTTGAAATTCTATACCGATGTGTTCGGTCTGGACGGAGCGGTAGCAGGAAGTGTTCTGATGATTGCAAGTATCTCCGCCATTATTGTCGATCCCACTATTGGAATTCTCACAGACCTCACATCAACACGTTGGGGAAAATTCCGTCCATGGGTCATTTGGACTGCAATTCCCTTCTGTTTGTTCTACATGTTAGCGTTCTACAACCCCGGCATTCAAGAAAAAGGAATGGTTGCTACTTATGCCACCATTTCTTATGTATTGCTCATGTCGATCTATTCTTTTAATAATATACCATATACATCGTTAGGCGGTGTGATGACTAGCGACATCCATGAACGCACGAGTATTACAACCATTCGTTTTGTCGTTGTAACCATTGCCCAGTTTGTGGTTCAAGGACTGACACTACCTTTGGTAGACCATTTCTCAAAAGGTAGCACTCTGCAACATGGCTGGAGTTGTACCATAGGTATTTTTGCCTGCATCGCTCTCATTTTCTTTATTGTCACTTTTCTCGTGACAAAGGAACGCATCCAGCCCCCTCCCAGGCAGCAGATAAGCATTAAGGAAGATGTAAAAAATACGGTCTCAAGTGTTTCCTGGAACGCAATGGCGCTTCTCACCTTTGCCATCTTCATTACATTGGCCATGTGGGGTTCAGCCATGAACTTCTACTTCCAATATAATGTTGACCAGAAATCGCTTTACGACTTCCTTTCCCATTTTATTACCATTGAGCAAGAGAATGTATATTCCGTCGGCTTCTCTGCCTTCAACATGATGGGAGCCGTTGTTCAGTTTACTGGCGTGATTTGCTTCTCCCGGTATCTCGCCAACAAATACGGCAAGAAGAAGACCTTTATTGTCTGTCTTTCGATGACAGCATTCTTTACGGCCCTCTTTTATATTCCCACACCAACAGATGTTAGTTTGATGTTTGTACTCAATTTCCTCCGTTCATTGGCATATGCTCCAACCATCCCACTGCTATGGGCAATGATTGGTGACGTAGCCGACCATATTGAATACGAGAGTCATCGTAGAGCTACAGGCTTCTGCTTCTCTGGCATCGTCTTGGCTCTGAAACTCGGTCTAGGGTTTGGCGGTGCAATTGCTGGCATCATCATCTCTATGTTCGGTTATGTCTCTGGCAATGTGTCAGTACAGAATGAAAGTGCAACCGAAGGCATTCGCCTCGTATCAAGCCTTGTGCCCGCCTTGCTCTTCTGTGTAGGCGTCATGGCTCTCTATTTCTACCCGATTACAAAGGAATTCAACGAAAATATGCAGGCAGAACTGGCGGCACGCCGTCGGATGGCCGAAAAAAAAGAATACTAATTAATTCAAAGCAAGAAAATATGAAACCGCGTTATCTTTTCCCTAAAGATTATTATGCAGACCCTTCTGCCAATGTGTTTAATGGTCGACTCTATGTTTATCCATCTCACGACTGGGAGGCTGGTGCTGCTTTTGATGATGATGGTGGCCATTTCCAAATGAAGGATTACCACGTAATTTCCATGGATGATGTGGAAAACGGTGAGGTGACCGATCATGGCATGATACTCCACGTAGACCAAGTTCCCTGGGCAGAAAAGCAGATGTGGGACAACGACGTAACAGAGAAAGATGGCAAATACTACCTTATCTTCTCTGCTAAAGACTACAATGGCGTGTTCCACCTTGGTGTTGCCGTCAGCGACACTCCTGAAGGCCCGTTCATTCCTGAGCCTCAGCCTATCCGTGGCTCTATGAGTATCGACCCTAGTGTATTCAAGGACGATGATGGCCAGATATACTGCTATTTCGGAGGATTATGGGGCGGTCAGCTTCAGTGGTATCAGGCTCCGGAAAAGCTGATTAAGGAAGGCGTTGACCTCGGCCCTGCCGCCGATAAGAAGACACAGCTTTTCGCACCAGCCGATGTTCCAGCTCTGCCCAGTTTCGTCGTTCGTATGAGCGACGATGTAAAGCAGTTTGCCGAAGCACCACGCAACGTAATTGTTATCGATAAGAATGGTGAGCCCCTGAAAGCCGGTGATCCTCACCGTTTCTTCGAAGCATCTTGGATGCATAAGTACAATGGTAAATACTATTTCAGCTATTCTACTGGTGACAGTCACATGCTGTGTTATGCCATCGGTGATAATCCTTACGGACCATTCACCTATCAGGGTGTTATCCTTGATCCGGTAGTAGGTTGGACAACCCATCACTCTATTGTAGAGTATAAGGGCGAGTGGTTCCTGTTCTACCACGATTGTGTTCCGAGTAATGATATCACCCATCTGCGCTCATTGAAAGTACAGCGTCTGTTCTACAATGAGGATGGAACAATTCAAAAGGTTGTAAATGAATAGACTTCTGCTCGTTTACAATGCAAGAACTGATAACCAACTATTACATGACACACCGCGACGAGCTGCTGGCATATGTCAGCAGCCGTCTTGGTGGTAGCAGTATGTCGGAAGATATCGTACAAAACGTTTTCCTTCGCCTGCTGACCACCGATAAGATGGTTACCCCAGAAACCCTGCCTGCGTTAATCTACACAATAACCCGTCGACAAATCATCGACTACTATCGCCGTCACACCACCTTTGAACAATATGAACACTATATCAAGCGTGTGTGCAGCGATGAGACTTCTATGGAGTCTGTATTTTCGGCCCATGAAATCATGGAACAGCTTGAACACGGAATAGCACATCTACCTGAAAATTGTCGCAACATCTATCGGCTTCACATCTATAATGGAATGAAGGTAGGTGAGATATCAAAAGAGTTAGGTGAAGGTTATAAGTCGGTAGAGCATCGTCTTGGCACAGCCCGTAAGGTTATGCGTAAACAACTTTTAGCCGTCGGCTATTAGCTAACGTTTTCTGGCAATCACGTAAATAATGACAGGCGCCCCTATCAGGGGTGTCACTGCGTTCAGGGGTATCACCCCGCTCTCACCTGGAAGGAAACAGATGAGATTACAAACAAGTGCCACCACAGAGCCACACAACAATGTAGCAGGCAATAGCTGACGATGATTGTCTGTTGTCATCAGTAGGCGTGCGATATGAGGTACAGCCAGTCCGATGAAAGCCACAGGACCGCAAAAAGCCGTTGTAATAGCCGTCAGAACACCGGTTACTATCAGCAACCAGTTTCTGACCCTGAGAATATTCACACCTAGATTCTCAGCATATCTGTCGCCAAGCATCAAGGCATTCAATGGCTTGATAAGCAATAAAGCGCCAAGAAGACCTGCCAATGTAACAAAGGCAAAGATTGGCATGTTCGACATCGAGACACCGCCAAACGACCCCATACCCCATACCATATACGACTTCACACCCTCATCGGTAGCGAAGAAGTTCAGCAAAGAAATGGCAGAATTAGAGATATAGCCAATCATTATACCGATAATCAGCAGCATCACATTGTTACGTACCAGCGAAGAAAAGAAAAAGATAACTACCATCACCGTCATGGCTCCGATAAAGGCAGCTATCAGGATGGCCGCAAAACCACTTAATTGCAGCGAGCCAACAGATAGTCCACCACCAAGAAAGAGCATCACGAGAGCCACTCCCAAACCAGCACCACTATTGATACCAAAAACACTCGGTCCTGCCAAAGGATTACGGAAAGCCGTCTGCAACAGCAGACCGCTCACAGCAAGGGCTGCACCACAGAGCATCGCTGTCAGAGCCTGAGGAAGTCTTGATTGCAGAATAATAAACTGCCACGACGCTTTTTCAGTCTCATCACCCAGGAGTATACGCACCACATCTTCTATAGGAATCGATACCGACCCCATGAGCAGGTTCATAACAAAAAGCACCGCTATAAGCGGTATAAAAAGATACACTCCAAATTGCTTCATGTCGTTACTCTTGACTCTTTTCGCGTGCAAATTTACAATTTTTTTTATTATCCGTGCGCATAACTGCCATTTTTGTTGTATCTTTGCACCCATACCAACAAAATATGAATGAAATGAGACATTATTTCCACTCCTTTTTAGCAGGTCTTTTCCTGCTATCGGCAAGTCCGGCTGAAGCCACTAAACTCATAGGCCTTAAAGTGATTGACAAAGACTACCTCATGGTACATTTCCGTGACGGCGAAGTACATTACCGCGATGACGGTACTGGTCCGAGTGCCTATCTGGGCCACTCTTTTGCCGAGGGTGACGACACGCTCATTGTTTTCGGTGAGCGCCTGAAACTACCAGAAGCTCAGCAAACAGCTTTGTGGCAGATTAGTTCTACTGACGATAAAGCTTTTGTTGCCTCACACCCCCTAAAGGTATGGAGAAAATCAAAACCGATGAATACTGACCATACGCTAACTAGCGAATGCGACCACTGGCTTTTTCTTCAGTTACCACAATCCATGAAACAGGGTTGTAACTATACTGTTAATATCCCTAGTGGAATCGGTTCCGACCAATCATCTGCTACTGTATGTTTCGACATCTGGAACACCATGTCAGAGGCTGTCCATGTCAATATCATAGGTTATTCACCAACAGAGCAGATTCATGCTGCCGACCTTTATCAGTGGTTGGGCGACGGCGGGCAAAGAGACTATCGTTCATGGGAGGGTCGTAAGGTATACCTTTATAATATCAAGACCAATAAGAAAAAGAATGTTGGCGTGGTCAAGTTTTGGAAACAGGCATCAGAGGCTAAAAACGAGGCTGGCGAGAAGAACCTCATAGGTACCGATGTCTGGAACATCGACTTTAAGTCAGCTGTTCCTGGGCGATACCGCCTAGTGGTAGAGGATGTGGGATGCAGCATGGACTTCGACATTGCTTCCGACATCTACTACCAGCCTTTCCGCTATTCCGTACGTGGTTATTACTACATGCGTCTCGGCGAGCCCAAAGATCCTGAGCATGTATGGCCCATTCCCCGTCAGCCCCAGTTCATTCCAGAGACCGATCCCAAGGGATTTACGGTTTATAAGACCGATTTTCATCCCTTCTGTCAGGAATGGCGCGACTTACGTACAGATGTATGGGACGAGCCCCATTTCAAGTCTCTCAAAGATTCCCGCTTCTGGCAGCATCGTCTGCCTGGCAATCCTGTGAATACAGAAGTAAAGGGTGGCCATTCCGATGCATTCGATTGGGACCGCCACCTGGCACATGTCAGCAATATCTACGATATGCTACTGCCTTATATCCTCTCTGGCGGACGTCTTTCCGACGACAATCTGGGTATCCGTGAGAGCGGTAATGGCATTCCTGATATCATCGACGAGGCTCGCAACGAGGTTGATTTCTTCCTCTCTATCCGCGATGGCGAGGCCTATTCACAGGGTGTAACCAATCCATGTGCCGACTGGAGTGTGATGTTCCAGGCTGGCTGTACCACGATGGCAGCATGGGCTAATGCCGCCAATTGCGCTATTCTTGGCGAGGCTTTCCGTCTGCAGAAGAACGACTCCTTGCAAAAATACTATACCGACGAGGCCATCAAAGCCTTCCGCTATGCCTCCAAGCAGGAGTGGAACCAACTCGACGACCTGCAGGACATTGGTAGCATGCAGATGCGAGGCCGTGACTTCCGTCAGCTTGCAGCTGCTTTCCTCTATAACCTTACCGGTGATGAGCAGTGGGAGAAGGTTTTTGTCGAGGAGAGCATGATCAAGAGCCCACAGTCGCCTATCTTCAGCAAGGGCCGTCATGGCTTCTTTGGTGTCGGAGTGATGCATGAAGAGAACAAAGACCTCGTGCCCTTCTGTCAGATTTGGGCCGCAGCAGCTTATCTCACATGTCCTCATCAGCGCCATTTTGCTGACATTTACCAGAATTTGAAGTCGAGCATCAACGCTCAGGCAGAAGCATATAACATCTCTCACATGGCCAAACGCCCTTCACGCCGTACTGCCAACGACGATCGCTGGCAGGTTTCGCAGAACCTGCAACTGGTAATGATGGCACACTACATTGCCGACAAATCCCACAAGAAGGAACTGGAACATGTGATGTATACAGAAGCCAGCTGGGCGATGGGCCGTAATCCTGGTAACATTGTAGAGATGACAGGGCTGGGTGAGCGCCATATCACCGACTGTTACACCACAGGTCGCAACGATGGTGCTCCAGAGAGCCATCCGGGACAAACGCCTTTCAACGGCACAGAAACATGGTCGCCTGGCCATAACGGAGGCGATGCCCGCGTCATCCTGAAATACTGTTATCCAGAGTGGAACGTAAATAGCAAGGACAACAGTTGGCCACGCCAGGAATCTTATTTCAACCAGCGTTACTTCTGGGTAAACGGCGAGTTCACTCCTCGTGAGACCATGCGTGGCAAGATGGCCCTGCTCGGCTATCTCTATGCAATCAGATAATTTTTTATATTAATCTACAATATGACGACAAAGAACCTATTTATCGCAGCCTTTGCATTGGTGAGCATCAGTGCCCAGGCGCAGAAACCTGCCATCCCCCGCGATGCGGCATTGGAGGCAAAAATTGAGAAAACCCTTTCACGTATGACACTCGATGAGAAGATCGGACAGATGCTTGAATTGAATCTCGACGTGATGGGCAAGATGACAATTGAGAATGCTAAGATCGATCGTGAGAAAGTGCGCTCTGTACTTCAGCAATATGGAAGACCCGATTCAGAGATTGAGGCTGTGCTGAAAATGAAGGATCAAGAGATCCTTGACAAGCTTGGCAACTTCCCTGTTGACATCTATCAGGGTGAGACAAAGCGTGTATGGAAGCTCAACGAGACGATGCTCGACACGCTCATTTCAAAGTGGAAGGTGGGCTCCATTCTCAATGCCCCTGGCACTCGCGCCTCAAGCGTAGAACAGTGGCAGAAGTGGATCCAGCTGATTCAGAAGAAGTCAATGAAGTATCTGGGCATCCCCGATATCTACGGACTCGACCATAATCACGGTGTCACTTATACTCAAGGCGGAACACTCTTCCCCCAACCCATCAACCTGGGTGCCTCGTTCAACACCGAATTGGCTTTCAGAGGTGCAGAGATTACAGCCTATGAGAGTCGTGCAGCTAACTGCCCATGGGTGTACAATCCTGTAGTAGACCTGAGCCGCGATCCTCGCTGGCCTCGCATGTATGAGAGTTTTGGCGAGGACGCCATCGTAAACTCTAAGATGGTAGTAGCCGAAATCAGAGGCTATCAGGGTGAGGACAATAACCACATCGACCGTTTCCATGTTGGAACCAGCACCAAACACTATTTTGGTTATGGCGCCCCTTGGACAGGCAAGGACCGTACCCCTGCTTACCTCTCACCACAGATGATCCGTGAGAAGTATTTCGAGCCCTTCAAGGCCGCAGCTCTCGCAGGCACACTCACCATGATGGTCAACTCTGCCTCTATCAACGGCGTGCCCCTTCATGCCAGCTACGAATACCTTACAAAATGGCTGAAAGAAGACCTGCAGTGGGACGGCTTCCTCGTAACCGACTGGGCTGATATAAACAGTCTGTACACCCGTGAAAAGGTGGCAAAGAACAAAAAGGACGCCATCCGTATTGCTATCAATGCTGGTATCGACATGTCGATGGACCCCTATAGCGTTGAGTTCTGCATCCTGCTGAAGGAACTTGTCAACGAAGGCAAGGTGAAGATGACTCGTATCGACGATGCCGTTCGCCGTATCCTCCGTGCAAAATATCGCCTCGGCCTCTTCGATGAGCCCAACACTGGTGGTAAAGGGTTCGAGAAGTTTGGTTGCGACGAGTTTGCCAAAGCTTCTCTTCTGGCTGCAGAAGAGTCTGAGGTGTTGCTGAAAAACGAAAGCATTCTGCCACTGGCCAAGGGAAAGAAGATTCTGCTGACTGGTCCCAACGCCAACCAGATGCGCTGCCTGCATGGTGGCTGGAGCTACACATGGCAGGGTTCGAAGGCAGAAGACCTCTCTGAGAAATACAACACCATCTATGAGGCCCTCTGCAATAAGTATGGCAAAGAAAATGTCATCCTCGAACAGGGCGTGACTTATAACGAAGACGGCGCCTACTACGACGAAAATGAGCCCCAGATCGACAAAGCCGTAGCTGCCGCAGCTCAAGCCGATGTTATCATCGCTGCCATTGGCGAGAACTCTTATACAGAGACGCCTGGCAACCTCACCGACCTCTGGCTCTCCGAGAACCAGCGCAACCTTGTGAAGGCACTTGCCAAAACGGGCAAACCCATCGTTCTTGTACTCAACGAAGGTCGTCCACGCCTCATCGCCGACATCGAACCGCTGGCTAAGGCTATCGTTGATATCCTCATTCCCGGCAACTATGGTGGCGACGCCCTCGCCAACCTGCTCGCTGGCGATGCCAACTTCTCAGCCAAGCTGCCTTACACCTATCCACGTGAGATCAACTCACTGAACACCTATGACTATAAGGTTTCTGAAGAGGTTGGTACGATGGCTGGTGCCTACAACTACGATGCAAAGGTCAGCCTCCAGTGGCCCTTCGGCTATGGTCTCAGCTATACCACCTTCGATTACTCTAACCTGAAGGTCGACAAGGCTCAGTTTACTGCCGACGATGTACTCACCATCAGCGTTGATGTGAAGAATACTGGTACCAAGGCCGGTAAAGAGGCTGTTCTACTCTATTCAAGCGATCTCGTCGCCAGCATCGTGCCCGACAACAAGCGCCTGCGCGATTTCACGAAGATTTCGCTGGAGCCTGGTGAGACCAAGACCGTGACGTTCCAGCTTCCCGCCAGCAAACTGGCCTTTGTAGGCGCTGATGGCCGTTGGACTCTTGAGGATGGTGACTTCATCCTGAAAATTGGCAACCAGACCGTTCACACAGCCTGCACCCAGACCAAAGTATGGGATGAGCCGAACATCTGAATTCACCTGCTTAATATAAACAAAGGTGCTGTCCGTGTTTACGGACAGCACCTTATTTCTTTTTATGCGATACCCAACTGAAAGGTTTTTTGAAAAAATAATGGTTTCTATTGTAATATTACTACAAGAACTGCAGTATCATAATATAAATACATCAATTATAAAAACAAGCAATGAATAAGAAAACCATTATCACTTTCCTCTTAGTCCTTACAACAATAACAGGGCAGGCACAAGCAAACACCTTTTCCGTTCATGGAGACCTCACTACTGTCGCCCAAACACTATCAAAGCAAGGCGTTAGTTTCGATTCCGTTACCATCATAAACCCTGCAACCAGTGAAGTTGTTGCAAAACAACCTATACAGAACGGAGAGTTTACAATCAACGGTACATTTGAAAACACCTTTTATGCAGATCTCATTATATGGAACTCATCCGAAGTTAATGGGGAGAGAAAGCTGAAGAGTTCAAAAATGCCGATTATCATTGAGTCAGGTGATATCGAGTTTGATGGAAATAACAGAATTGCAATTATTCGCGGAACGACACTCAACGAAGTGTTATATGAAGCAATATCTAAACATGAAGCCCTAGATTACGGCAAGATTCTTGAAAAAGCCATCATCCAACACAAGGATGATGCAGTATCAATCCCCTTACTGCTTCTTTTAGACGACACCCTGCCGGAACCAAAGACGTTGCTGACACTTATCAGCCAGCTCAACGACACAATACAACAGCATCCGCATATCGCCAAAGTGAAAGAAAAAGCAGAAAAACGTCTGAAGCGAACAACACCCCACCACCTAACCTTTTCTGCTGAAACGTCTTTATATAAACGGAATTTCAAGGGTTAGGTGTCTTAGAAAGAGGT
>Ga0265298_10001966_pt1 | contig 29630 bp, 25 predicted proteins | sample AusTroGonzalo_MG_3_FD_193486 | JGI IMG/M metagenome (GOLD analysis project Ga0265298, IMG submission 193486) | Bovine rumen microbial communities from tropical cattle in Woodstock, Queensland, Australia - Gonzalo_01 | ecosystem: Host-associated > Mammals > Digestive system > Stomach > Rumen ...
CAGCAACGCCGGCTGTATCAAGTGTGCCTCTTACGATGTGATAACGTACACCAGGGAGGTCCTTAACACGTCCGCCTCTGATAAGTACAACAGAGTGCTCCTGAAGGTTGTGTCCGATTCCCGGAATGTAAGCAGTTACTTCGTAGCCGTTTGTAAGACGAACTCTGGCAACCTTACGAAGCGCTGAGTTAGGCTTCTTAGGTGTTGTTGTCTTAACAACTGTGCATACGCCACGCTTTTGAGGTGAATCAAGATTTGTCTGCTTGTTTCTGATTGTGTTCATAGAGAACTGCAGAGCCGGGCTGGCAGACTTAAATGTCTTTGACTGTCTGCCGGACTTAACCAATTGATTGAACGTTGGCATCAATACATCTCCTTTCTTAATTTTTTGCGCAAACAAGGACACAAAGTCCCCTTTGCGAGCAATTAAGTATACACCCGTGTTTTTGGAATGTAAACCGCTATTTTCAGGGTTCTTTGTTATCCTGTGTTCCCTGCTTTCGCGCAGGGTTTGACAATTATACGAAAAAAGCATTGAAAATTGAACACTAAGCCGAAAAAATCTTATTCACAACTTAGGGCAAACCCTATATACTTACTAAGGTTATTTTTTAATTACAAGGAGTGTGACTTCAATGAAAGTAAAAATCACAGAAACCGTGCTGCGTGACTCTCAGCAGTCCCTCATCGCAACACGTATGCCTTTCTCCGATTTCGAGGGCATCCTTGAGACTTTGGACAATGCCGGCTACTACTCACTCGAGTGCTGGGGCGGCGCTACATTCGATTCATGTCTCAGATACTTGGACGAGGATCCGTGGGAAAGACTCAGAAAGATCAAGGCAGTCTGCAAAAAGACTCCTCTCCAGATGCTCATCCGCGGCCAGAACATCCTCGGATACAAGCATTATCCCGATGACGTCGTAAGACTCTTCTGCCGCAAGGCTGCAGAAAACGGTATGGATATCTTCCGTATCTTCGACGCTCTCAATGATTTCAGAAACATTGAAGTCTGCATCGACGAAGTAAAGAAGTGCGGCAAGCATGCACAGGGCTGCATCTGCTACACAACTTCACCCGTACATACAATCGCTAAATACGTTGAGATGTGCAAAGAGCTTGAGAGCATGGGTGTTGATTCCATCGCCATCAAGGACATGGCAGGCATCTGCTCACCTAAGGAAGCTTACGATCTCGTAAAGGCTATCAAGGACGCTAAGATCTCTGTACCTCTCTTCTTCCACACACACCACACAACAGGCATGGGCCCGATGACTCTCATGAAGGCTATCGAGGCCGGCGTTGACGGTATTGACTGCGCCATCTCCACAATGGCAGGCGGTACATCACAGCCCTGTACAGAAACAATGGCTTACACAATGGGCCAGTTCGGTTACGATTCAGGTCTCGACGTTGACAAGCTCAAGGAGATCGCTGATTTCTTCGTACCCGTCAGAAAGAAGTTCCTCGACAACGGAACACTCAATCCTACAGTCATGGGCATCAAGGCTGACATCCTCAAGTATCAGGTTCCGGGCGGAATGCTCTCCAACATGATCGCTAACCTCAAGGACATGAAGGCTCTTGATAAGTTCGATGCAGCTCTCGCTGAGATCCCTGCAGTACGTAAGGACATGGGTTATCCCCCGCTCGTTACACCTCTGTCTCAGATGGTTGGTAACCAGGCTGTTCAGAATGTCCTCCTCGGCGAAAGATATAAGAACATCTCCAAGGAGATCAAGGCATACCTCCGTGGTGAGTACGGCAGAGCACCGGGCGAAGTTAACCAGGAACTCATCGACAGATGCTGGAAGCCTGAGGAGCTCGTTCAGGGCAGATATGCTGATTCATTAGAGCCTGCTTTCGAGAAGACAAAGAAGGAACTTGGCGACAAGGCAAGATCCGACGAAGACGTTCTCTCTTACATCGCTTTCCCTCAGGTTGCCGAGAAGTTCTTCCAGGCACGTGAGGAGAAGGAATCCAACACAGTTAACTACACCATCGAGAAGAAGGAGGATTAATTATGAATCCTGTTATTCAGTTGACTGTTGAGCGTGGACAGCACCTCAGTACCGCTGAGATGTTCATGAATGCCGGAATCGTTATTCTCGTAGTATTCGGCGTTCTCCTGCTGATGTATATCCTGATCTCACTCTCAGGTAAGATCCTCCAGGCATTTGCATCAACCGAAAAGAAGAAGGAAGAGCCTAAGGCTGCTCCCGCAACAGTTACTCCCGCTGCAGCTCCCGTTGCTGCTCCTACATCCGAGGAGATGTTCTCTTCAGGATCATTGAAGCTCAAGAACTGTGACGAGAAGACAGCTGCCATGATCATGGCAATCGTTGCTGATGACACCGGAATCCCGCTCAATGAGCTCGTATTCAAGTCCATCAAACTGGTTGAAAAGAAGTAAAGGAGAAACCCCATGATATATAACGTAACCATTAACGACAAAGTATATGAGGTAGAGGTTGAGAAGGGCGTTGCCAATCTCGTAAAGACAACAGCCGTAGTTGCTGCTCCCGCTGCCGCACCCGCACCTGCTGCTGCTCCCGCTGCAGCTCCCGCTCCTGCCGCTGCACCTGCACCCGCTGCCGCTGCTGCCGCAGGCACAACACCCGTTAACTCACCGATGCCCGGTACGATCCTTGACGTCAAGGTTTCTGTCGGTCAGGCAGTTAAGGAAGGTGAGCTCGTCTGCATCCTCGAAGCCATGAAGATGGAGAACGAGATCTATGCTCCCTGTGCAGGTTCTATCGCTCAGGTCCTCGTTACAAAGGGCCAGTCAGTAGACACAGGCACACCCTTGGTATCTATTTCTTAATCAGGGGGTATCAGGGTAATGTTAGAAGTATTAAAAAATCTGTGGGAGACGTCAGGTTTCGCCCAGTTCTTCCTTGATCCCGACGGATGGAAGAGCGGAATCATGATCCTCATCTCATTCGTTCTCTTGTACATGGCGATCAAGAAGCAGTTCGAACCCTTGCTCCTGCTTCCTATCGCATTTGGTATGCTCCTTACCAATCTCCCCTGGCCCGGCGGCGGAATCTTCCACCCCGAATGGTTTGACGGTGAGATCAACTGGGCAGCATTAGGCGGCGCTTACGTAGACGCAGCCGGCAACCACATCGATCCGGGTCTTTTCGACTTCCTGTATATCGGCGTTAAGATGGATATCTTCCCCTGCCTCATCTTTATGGCAGTAGGCGCTATGACAGACTTCGGACCCCTGATCTCAAGACCTTCGTCCTTCTTCATGGGCGCAGGTGCTCAGTTCGGTATCTCTTTTGCTTTCGTAGTTGCATGCCTCCTCGGATTCGATCCTCAGGGTGCTGCTTCCATCGGAATCATCGGTGGTGCTGACGGCCCGACAGCTATCTATCTCACATCCAAGCTCGCTCCTGAGCTCCTTGGTGCCATCGCTATCGCAGCTTACTCTTACATGGCTTTGATCCCCATGATCCAGCCCCCTGTAATGAAGCTCCTTACAACAAAGAAGATGCGTCAGGTAAAGATGGAACAGACAAGACCCGTATCCAAGACAGAGAAGATCTGCTTCCCTATCATCGTTACAGTCGTATGCGTTCTCATCCTCCCTTCAGTTGCACCTCTCCTTGGCTGCCTCATGCTCGGTAACCTCTTCAGAGAATCAGGCGTTACAGACCGTCTCTCAGACACGGCTCAGAACGCTATGTGCAACATCGTAACAATCATGCTCGGTACATCCGTTGGTGCTACTGCAGTAGGCGTAAGATTCCTCAAGCTTGAGACGATCCTCATCATCTGCATCGGTCTCGCAGCATTCGTCTTCGCTACAGTCGGCGGTCTCATCATCGGTGACATCATGTACTTCCTTTCAAAGGGAAAGATCAATCCGCTCATCGGCGCAGCAGGCGTTTCCGCTGTTCCTATGGCAGCACGTGTTGCTTCCAAGGTTGGTCAGAAGGAGAACCCTTCAAACTTCCTGCTCATGCATGCCATGGGTCCGAACGTTGCAGGCGTTATCGGTTCAGCAGTTGCTGCAGGTATCCTGCTCACACTCTTCGGTTAATAAGAGTTGTAATTAAATAACCTATAGAGGCTGTCTCAAGCGAGGCAGCCTCTTTTAGTTTTGGGTTAAATCATTTTCAGTAACCGGATGATCTCCTGTAGAACTTCCCATATTATGTTGGCGGGATATTCGATGGCAGATGACGGTGCGGGCCTTCTTATGATGTCGGTAAAGCCGGCATCTTCTGCAGTCCTCACCGCCCTGTCCATATGATAATCGCTGCTTATCAGCACGATAGGCTCAGAGGGATCAACGATCTCTGCCGTGTTTTTGAAATTATCTATGGTGATCTCTGCCCTGTCTTCGAGGACCATCCTGTCCTCCGGCACGCCGCGCCCGGTCAGGAGCTCCTTCATGACCTTAGCTTCGGTCTTCCCCTCTTCGTTGGGATTGCCTCCCGTCAGGATAAGTGTTGCATTTGGGTTCTCACTCGAAAACTTAACGGCCGTATCCACCCTGAATAACAGGTCTTCCGTCGGACTGCCGTTCTGAAGGGCGAGTCCTAAAACTATCGCGTTATCAGCCGTGCCGGGAGTGGTTATGAATCCTCCGATAACAGATCTCGCGCCGGTTACGAGCATGAAAGCTGATAACAGGATTATCACCAAGCGGAAGAACCAGCCCAGAACCTTCAGCGCCCTGCCCTTTGCCTTCGTCAGGAACCTGAATCTGATATCACATGCAAGGATCAGGAACACCAGGCACATTGCAAGCTCGCAGATAAAGAGCTTGATATAAGAGTCACGGAGGACAACGCTCTGGATGCGCCCAACCATGATCACGGAAAGGTAAACCGTATAAAGCACGGTGATAAAGATCAGGAAATCCCCGATAAAGCGTCTGAGCCGGCGTCTCTTTCCCATGGCGCACCTCCCTTTCGACTATATAAATTATAACCAACCTAAACCCAGGATGCTTTTGCTCCAAATATCAGTATTTATGAACATCGGGGCACATCGAAAGGAAAAACGTGCCCCAAAGCTTATCGAAAGGGTCATGGGACATAAGGAGCAAACAAAAACCCCTCCGGATTATCACTTCCGGAGGGGCAACTTACTTATTCAGTTGTTTGAATGATCACAGACTTAGATCAAGCTTCTGTCGTCGGAGCTTTTGCATCTTCGCTACCGCTTACTGTCTTGTCCAAGTCACCCGTATTAAGGGTTACGGACTGAACATTCTCAAGTCCTGATACTGTGATATTCTTGTTGACCATTGCATCGTATGTGCTAGCCTTCATGATCTCTCTGATGTCTACGCCTGTAGCTTCCTTAACAGACTCAATTGTCTTAGCAAGTACAGAAGGAACATAAGCTCCCATGTTGCTTACACCGGACTCGCCGCCGTTGCCTGAATCGATGATCGTTACCTTATCGATTGTGGACAGAGGCTCAGCGATTGCAGCTGCCATTTCAGGAAGAGCCTTAACGATCATTTCCATCATAGCTGCCTGGCCGTACTTCTTCATAGCTTCAGCCTTCTTGTCGATAGCTTCAGCTTCAGCTAAACCCTTAGCAGCGATTGCCTCAGCTTCAGCCTTACCCTTTGCTGCGATAGCATCAGCTTCTGCCTTACCCTTAGCAGCGATTGCGTTTGCTTCCTGCTGCTTTGCATAGAGTTCAGCTTCTGCCTGAGCCTTCTTAGCATCAGCTTCCTTCTGCTTTGCGAAGAGGTCAGCCTCAGCCTGGATCTTCTTAACTTCCTGCTGCTTCTCGAGTTCGAACTTCTCAGCTTCTGCCTTTCTCTGTCTCTCATAGAGTGCAGCGTCTGCAGCCTGCTGCTTTGCGAACTTCTCAGCTTCTGCCTTCTTCTTGACTTCAGCATCGAGAGCCTGCTCTTTAACTTCAGCTTCCTTTCTCTTGAGGTCAACTTCCTTTTCCTGACGAGCGATGTCGGCGTTGGTCTTTGTGATCTCGATTGTCTTACGCTGTGTTTCTCTCTGAATCTCGTATGCTGCGTCTGCCTCAGCCTGCTTTGTGTCTTCAGCTGTCTTGAGTTCTGCTCTTCTGATTGAGAGTTCGTTCTGCTTTACAGCGATCTCTGTATCAGCTGCGACCTTAGCATCGTTAGCTTCCTTCTGAGCCTGAGCCTGAGCGATAGCAACGTCTCTGTCAGCCTGAGCCTTAGCGATTGAAGCATCCTTCTGGATCTTAGCCATGTTGTCCTGACCAAGAGCGTTGATGAGATCCTTCTCATCTGTTACGTGCTGTACGTTGCAGGAGATGATCTCGATACCGAGACGCTTCATGTCTTCCTGAGCCTTCTGCTGAACCTCGTCACCGAACTTCTTTCTGTCGTTGCAGAGGTCCTTCAATGTGATCGTACCGATGATCTCTCTCATGTTACCCTGGAGGGAATCAACGAGTGAATCTGCGATCTGCTGTTCCTTCATGTTGAGGAAGTTCTTCATGGCAAGCTTAACGCCTTCGCCTTCGCTCATTACTCTTACCTTAGCAACAGCGTCGATGTTTACACCGATGAAGTCTGCTGTAGGAACGTAACCGTCTGTCTTGATGTCGATGCTGATCTGCTTGATGAGGAGCTCGTCCTTTCTCTCGAAGAAGGGCATCTTGAGACCTGCTCTACCGATTAAGATCTTAGGGTTCTTACGAAGACCTGAAATGATATATGCTTTGTCCGGCGGTGCCTTTACGTAGCTGCAAATCACGATGATAATTACAACAACGGCAATAATTACTGCTGCAATGATCGGACCTGTTAAAAAATCTGGCATTTCCTTATCCTCCTATTTTCCTTTAAAAATCCCCACGCTGCTTGGCTCGCAGCACGGGGATGCCAAAGATTTACTAAAGATATTTTACAATATGGGTACCCCCGGTCAAGAAAAATCGTATCCGGGATAATCCGATTTGTACACTTGAATAATTCGGAATATCCCCACTTGTGCGGGTTTAATATTTTTCCACAATTCCGGTGCCGTAAAAGCCCTCAAACGCAACTATAGGTGGCTTTCGAGGGGATTTAAAAACCCGCTTACCATGTGATAAGCGGGCCGTAACTGTTCCTTATAAATAAGAATATATTATCCGAAGAAATAAACGAATCCCAGAACGTGGAGGACGACACCTGCAAGGCAGAAGAAGTGCCATACCATGTGGGAGAACTTGAATCTTCTCTTCGAAGGAGCGAAGAAGATTCCGACTGTGTAAACGATCGCGCCGGAGATCAGGAGCCAGAAGCATGCGCGTGACGTGTTCTGGTAGAACTCGAAGATCCTGAAGATGATCGCCCAGCCCATTGCAGCATAGATGAAGTAAGTAAAAGCCTTGCCGACCTTTGTGTGATAAGCAAGAGCCGTTACGAGTACTCCGGCTACCGCCATTGCAGCTTCGAGTGCCCAGAGGACTGAGCCTGAGATGGGGCTGAGAATATTGACGCAGATAGGTGTGTAAGCACCAAGGATCGCGAAATAAGCAACGCTTCTGTTGACCTTGTTCATGACTCTCTTGTGGGGAGTGCCATGCTTCATGAGATGGTAAACCGTAGACATGAGGAGCGCCAGGAAAAGTGTAATGATGAATGCTGATCTTGCGATGACAGTCATTACGACGTGAGCCTGTGTAGTGCCTTCAACGGCAGTGGCGCCCAGATATGAATTGATCGCAGCGAAAGGAAGAAGTCCCAAAAGATAAAGTGCAGGAACGCCTGACGTGATGGAGTTACCTACTTCTTCACCGAATGTCTCGTATGTCTTGTGGAGGCCTCTCTTAACTGCACGCTTGGAGCTCTCAAACCATGTAAGATCCTTCAGACCTTCTTCGAGCGGGTCTTCACCTGTTGCTGCAGCATGCTTCTTGTCGTCGCTGCCGGCCAGCATGGTCTTCCAGTATCTTTTGTTTTTTGCCATCGATCTGAATCTCCTGCGTTTTAATCAACCGCTATATTTTACAAGGTGAACGGTATGTTTTCAACATAAACCTTTGATATGCCAAGTATCGCTGAATGCCGCTTACTGACCGTTCTTTGAGGGGTCAGGTGCTCCCAGAGGAATCGCCTCGTCAGCCTTCGGCTTCGGCGGCGGCATCGGGATGGCTTCATCGGACTTCGGCTTGGGTGCGCCAAGCTCAATGGCCTTATCACTCCTGATCTTTGGCTTCCTGACAGTACCTGCTCCGAGAGCTTCCGTCTTTTGTTTCTCTGGTGCCTCGACACCGATATGGACAGGTCTTACTGGTGCCCTTACGCCGGCATGCTTTTCTGAAGTACCTTCGCCGACCGCAGGATTTTCCTCAGGCTCCGGAACGGGTTCCGGATCAGGTTCCTTTACTGCCTCTTCTGGCTTACCGGCAGGCTGGTTCTTGCGCGTGATGTCAGCAGGAGTCTGTGCGGTTACGGGTGCTGAAATAACCGTTCCCAATACTTCCGGCTTGTCCGGTGCTTCAGGAGCCTTGGACGATGCGGATGCCTGGTCAGTAGGCATGGGGTTGAGCTGTTCTGAGAGGTATGCCCTTCTGTAGAAGCGGATGATCCTGAAGATGACAGGCCAGACAATTGCTACCGGCAGGATCCAGTAAACGATCCTCGATGCGGCAGAATCACCGATAAGTCTTGATAAAGCTGCGAAAGGCGCCTGCATTACGGCATAGATGGCTCTTAAAATGAGCGCGCCCAAGATGGATATCATGCTCGCATCTTCGCCCTGGATTGCTTCCTGTGCAGGATAGAACCATAATGGGAAATATGCCATGAGACCGTATGCAGCAAGGCCCCAGTTGATCCATTCTTTCTTTTTGAATGCCGCAAAAAAAGGCAGGAAAAGGATAAAGAACAACGCGTAGAGCAGGCTCATCAGCCTCTCGAAAAGATCGAAACTTCTGGGAATTACCGCTTCATAAGTAAAATAGAGCGGCTTAAAACAGACGAAAGCCAAAGCGCCCGCGATGAGTCCCAAGAATACGCATGTGAAGTAGTCTCTTCTCATATATCCCCTTACAAACTAATAGGTCGGCCCGATAAAGAGCCGACCCTATTTTAATACAAAATAATAAGAATATAAAACGCTGACTTACTCTGGCTGTCCCTCAGGTCCCTCGATAGGTCTTAAGTACTTGAACTTAAGAGACTTGATCGTGACGCCGCCGGTCGTAAAGTGAGCACGGAAGACACAGTTCTTGGAATACATCGGACACTCAACGCTCTTCTTTACATCCTCTCCGTTCGTGCCGTTCCATGTGATGACCGCAAACGGAATGCTCGTGACATAAAGCGTCATTGGGATCTGTGCGAGCTCGCCAAGTCTGGAAGATGCGGTAAACTCAAGTTCCATGTGACCTGCTTTGGAACTGGTGATTCCGAATACGAAGTCCTGGCCTCTGGCTGTCTTGGCATCACAGGGGATAACGACCTCTTCATCGTCCAATGTGTAGAAGACATCGGAATCGACCTCAACATCATCGTCCTTGAACGGGCTGTCGATGTGCTCGATCTTAAGCTCCTTGCCCTCAACACGGTCCATCGCGGGAGTATTCATTGCAAACTCGAGGATGTTCTTCGCATTTCTCTGGAGCTCTGCACGCGTGATGCGTGAACCGTCTCCTTCGGTAAGTTCCTTGTAGCAGTCGCTCTCCAGGAGATTTTCTTTCTCAACCGTCGTACATACCATGTAGACGTCATTCTGGGATCTGGCCATAACGGAATGGTCTTCGAGCGAATACTCAGAAGATCTTACGCCGTCCTTGCTGATGTATGCCCACCAGTCGGTCATTACGAGACCCTTGAATCCCCACTGTTCACGGAGGACCATGGTGTTCTGGTCGTAGTGGTTGGCGCTGTAGATTCCGTTGATCATGTTATAGCTCGTCATGACGCATCTTGCGCCTGCTTCCCTGATCGCGATCTCAAACGCCGGGAGATAGATCTCACGGAAAGCTCTTGAAGATACAACAGAACTCATCTCGCGTCTGCTGGTCTCACGGTTATTTGCGCAGAAGTGCTTGATTACTGGCGTTACGCCGTTCTTCTCAAGTGCTCTTACCTGTGCTGCAGCCATAAGTCCCGTAAGGAGCGGATCTTCGGAGAAATACTCGAAATTACGTCCGTTCAGAGGATGTCTGTGGATATTGATTCCGGGACCTAAGAGCGCATCGATCTTATTGGAGAGCATTTCGATACCAAGGTATGTGTAGAGCTCTTCTACGATCTCAACGTTGAATGTTGAAGCCAGGCACGTTCCGTTAGGAAGAGAGAATGCCTTCTTTCCTGAGTCGAGTCTCATGCCTGAAGGGCCGTCCGTGCAGCAGAGCGTAGGAATTCCGAGAGCCTTGAGCTCCTTGGAGATGCCTCCGAACGCAGCAGCCGTACCGATCGTAACCTTGGGGCTGCCCATGCCCTCGCCTCTGATGATGAGGCAGAGGTCTTCGTCAGTGAGCTGAGCTATGAATTCATCCATCGTATGCTTGCCGCTCTTAACGTCAGACAGTCTGATGCCCACATCGCCTGTCTGCGCGATCTCGGGTGCCACCCTGTCCATTCTGGATTCAAGATAATTAACTTTCTCGAGAGGTGTATCCTCTTCGCCCTTACTGTATGTGCCGTCACCGTTCGGAATGGCAGTCAGACGCTTGAATGCCTTTGTCGGAGCGAGTGCGCAGTCTACCTGCTCAAGGAGCCTGTTCTCGGGGATCTCAAAAGTTCCGACCATTTCGGCAGAAATGAAATCACTGCCAAGGAAGAAATCGTAAATACCCTTCTCGAGCACGAATCCTGTCGTGCCGAGGCCGGTTCTGCCGTCATCGTCAAAAGATGCGAATCTTCTGACGGGTGCCGTGATGGTAACCGTCTCTTCGCTGCCTTCGATGATCGCACCGGTCTTGGTAAATCCGACCAGAACTCTTGAAGGCTTGGAAAGCTTGCCGTCAGGTGCCTTGCAGTACAGCATGACTGCCTTCTTGCCGGATGTGCTGCCGGTATTCTTAACGGTTACGCTTACCGTGACCACATCGTTCTCGAACGAGAATTTCTTGTTTCTCAGCTCGAAAGTCGTATAAGACAGGCCCGCACCAAACGGATAAACGACGGATGCCTTATCGAAAGTAGAGAAATATCTGTAACCTACGAAAATATCGTCCTGATAAATGTCCTCATGGATGTCCTTGTTGCCGAAATTATCATTGGAAGCATAGTCTTCCAGTGACCTGGCGATGGTATCAGGGAGGCATCCTGAAGGAGAAACCTTACCTGACAGAACGCGTGCTACGCTGGTGCCGCCGATCATGCCGGCCTGCCATACATAGAGAACACTCTTGATGTCGTACTTCTCTACAAATGACATGTCGATTATGTTGCCGACGTTTAAGAGAACGACCGTGTTCTCAAATGCTGAAGTAACGGCGGCGAGCATTTCCTCTTCGCTGTCGCTTAAGTAATAAGCGCCCTTCTCTGCTGAGTTGTCTCTATCCTCTCCTGCCGTTCTCGCGATGATGATCACCGCAACGTCATTTCGGGAAGCAAGAGTTTTCGCAAGCTCCTCAGATACAGGCATCTCAGCCTGGGACCATGCCTCCTTGCCCCAGCCGAGACCTGCATCAATGGGATTCTCGTTATCCCATTTATCGTATATGTCCATGAGCTCTGCATCCAAAGTGATGTCAGGGCAGTCATTGAGACCTTCTCTGATATCCGTTACGTGGTGAACATTGACCATTCCGCCGGAACCCGTTCCGGACTTATAGTAGTGAGTCTGCATCCTTCCGAAAAGTGCAGCATGCGTGCCCCTTTTGAGCGGCAGCACATCGCCCTTGTTCTCAAGCATGACAATACCTTCGCAGGCAGTCTTGACAGCCGCTTCGATATAATCGTTCCAGTTAAGGATTATCTCGTTCATATAAGCCTCCGTTTTAAGGAAATGTAAGACGCATTTTCCGCCATTCTGTATGCAAAAATATACAGTAAATATATGCCGACTGCTTTTATATTACTTGCTTTTATTATGTTTTTCTTGCCCTGACAGATAACAGCATGTTAACAACAAATGAACTTTGAAAGAGTCAATTTTTCGTTAGCAGACAATATTACACAATTACAAGGTATCTGATATTAATATTCAGTCTCTGCGTACTATAATGTGCGTTATTCCTTATTTTCGAGGTTTTTATGGCAGGAAAAAGAGCCGATACCGACATGACAAAGGGTTCCCCGATGTCGATCATATTCAAGTTCACGATGACGCTGCTCCTCGGCAATGTTGCCCAGCAGCTCTATAACATCGTGGATACCATCATCGTCGGCAGATATGTTGATCCGCTGGCGCTCGCTGCCGTCGGCTCCACCGGTACCATCATGTTCCTTATGTTCGGTACTTCAAACGGAATGGTATCCGGCTTCTCCATCGTAACCAGCCAGAAATACGGCGCCAACGATGAGAAAGGCGTTAAGGCATCCGTCACCAACGGCCTTTACCTGTCGCTCATAATCGCCGCGCTCATTACGGTCATCGGCCTCGTATTCATGAAGCCGCTGCTCCGTCTTATGAACACGCCCAATGACATCTTCGATTACGCTTACTCATACATCTTCACGATCTGCTCAGGCATCGTGTGCATTATCATGTATAACTACTGCGCCTCACTGATGAGGGCTGTAGGCAACAGCAAGATGCCCCTGATCTTCCTCCTGTGCTCGGCAGCGACAAACGTTGGCCTGGACCTTCTGTTCATCCTGCAATTCCACATGGAAACATTCGGTGCGGCTCTCGCAACCGTTGTCTCACAAGGCCTCGCGGTCATCCCCTGTATAATCTACATCTATGCGAAGATGCCTGTTTTGCGCCCGTCCAAAGAGGACTGGAAGATCAATCCGAAGATCATCAGGCAGCAGCTCCGCCTCGGCATCCCGATGGCCATCCAGTACGGCATCACAGCATCCGGAACGGTCATCATGCAGAGCGCGTTCAACACATTTGATTCCGTTGCAGTTACCGCCATTACGGCCGCAAGCAAGTTCCAGGGCATCATCACCCAGGGCATGTTCTCCGTCGGCCAGACAATGGCAGCATATGCCGGCCAGAACTACGGCGCACGCAACATGCAGCGTGTCCGTGACGGCGTAAAGGCTGCACTCAAGATCTACATCGTTTATTCTGTGTTGGCCGCCGTTCTCGCGATCCTGCTGGTACCTCACGTACTCTGGATCTTCTTCGATACTGAAGTAGACGTATCGCTCTACATTCCGTGGGCAATGCCCTACATCATCGAGTGCGCCGTCTGCTACTTCTTCCTTGCCATGATCTTCATCTACAGGCATTCGATCCAGTCAGTAGGCTATGCGAGCATCGCCATGATCTTGGGCTTTGTCGAACTCGGCGCCAGAATGATCACTTCGTTCTATTCGATTGCCGTCCACAACTACTACATTGCGGTTGCGTCCGATCCTTTCGCATGGGCCATGGCAGGACTGTGCGGACTGTTCATCTCCAGGTACATTTTCAAAAAGATTGAGAACAGATGGGCAGCTGAGGATAAGGCAAAAATCGGTTCCGGCAACCTGGTATTGGACGGCGAGACCGATCAGTAAAGCCACCCAAAACAATCCAATTTAAACAGACACAAAAAAGGGGCTGTTCCACATGGAACAACCCCTGAATTTTTAAGTTGCTAAGCTTAAGATTAAGCCTTACCGTCTGAACCGAGAACGTGAACGATCTTGTGAGCAACCATGTCCTTAACAGCCTGACGAGCGGGCTTGAGGTACTGGCGGGGATCGAAGTGATCAGGGTGCTCAGCGAAGTACTTACGGATGTTACCTGTCATAGCAAGACGGATATCGGAGTCGATGTTGATCTTGCAAACAGCGAGTGTAGCTGCCTTACGGAGCTGCTCCTCAGGGATACCAACTGCATCAGGCATGTTTCCGCCGTACTCGTTAACCATCTTAACGAATTCCTGAGGTACGGAAGAAGAACCGTGAAGAACGATCGGGAAACCAGGAAGTCTCTTGATGCACTCTTCGAGAACGTCGAAACGGAGCGGCGGAGGTACGAGAATGCCGTCAGCATTTCTTGTGCACTGAGCTGCTGTGAACTTGTAAGCTCCGTGTGATGTACCGATAGCGATTGCGAGAGAGTCGCATCCTGTTCTGGAAACGAATTCCTCAACCTCTTCAGGTCTTGTGTAGCTCTCGTGACCAGCCTCAACAACAACCTCATCCTCGATACCAGCTAATGTACCAAGCTCAGCCTCAACTACTACGCCGTGATCGTGAGCATACTCAACAACCTGCTTTGTGAGTGCGATGTTGTCCTCGAAAGACTTGGAAGAAGCATCGATCATGACAGATGTGAATCCGCCGTCGATGCATGACTTACAAAGCTCGAAAGTATCACCGTGGTCAAGGTGGAGAGCGATCGGGATCTCAGGATTCTCGATAACTGCAGCCTCAACGAGCTTTACAAGGTATGTGTGGTTAGCGTAAGCTCTTGCGCCCTTGGAAACCTGAAGAATAACAGGGCTCTTGAGTTCGCCTGCTGCTTCTGTGATTCCCTGAACAATCTCCATGTTGTTTACGTTGAAAGCACCAACAGCATAACCGCCGTCATAAGCCTTCTTAAACATCTCGGTTGTTGTAACTAAAGACATATATATATCCTCCTGATATTTTTATTGACGCTATAATCTTACAATCTTTTCGTCAAAACTCAACCGCTAAATATATGAAAGGATGGGCAAATATCGCGGATATCCCATATATAAAGGGGAATACGGCCCCAAATGATTTTCGTAATGCGCGAAAACCGGTTAATTGTGGCTAACTCGCGCTGCTCCTCCCAATAAAAACAGACCGCATGATATTACGGTCTGCCGTTCGTATTCAGTAATGCCTGCAAAGATGCTTATTTCGCAAGTTTTTCGCCGCACTTAAGGCAGAAAAGCGCCTCAGGATCCGTGATCTCAGCGCCGCAATTGGAGCAGACGACCTTATTGGCTTCTCTCTCCTCCTGGGCCTTCTGAACCTCAGCTTCCTTTCTTGCCTCTTCCTTTGCATCGTCTCTCTCAGCCCAGTCGTTAGCCTTGTTAACAACCGTAGCACCTGATTTAACGATGGATTTGCCGAGCTGCTTAAAAGCTCCACCCAAATCTTTGCCGGTTTCTTTCCATGATTCCTTAAGACTGTCTGCCATGAATAATTCCTCCGATCTATCTGCTTCAAAAATTCCAACTCAAAGGATAGTAGAGACAAAAGGTAAAATCAACACCGAATGCGTTTCAGCTTTTTAATCAGAATGTGCATATCTGACGTTATTGACTTGAACTGCCTGAGTCAGTAAACTCTTGCAGGCTTATTTATTTTATGGAGGAATATAGAGGATATGGAAAACCAGCACAACGACGGCGGGATCGTAGTTCCGTATAAGAACGACAAAAAGGCCGTCACTTTTTATGACACATTTTTCGACATCGACGGAGATGCGGTCAAGTATGACGACATAGCAATCGTACAGTCAGATGCCATGGACCACTCGTTCATGTATTACATCGTCTTCGGCAAGGATTTCACTTATAACTTCAGGTTCACGACTTATGACGGAGCAAAGCACAAGCTCCACCGTTACGGACTCTCCCTGTACGGAATCGGTCTTTATAAGCGCATAAAGAGTGAATTCGATGGCATGGCAGACCGTATGTACAACATAGTTTTCCGCAAGGTTGCCGACCGCCTTATCGACAGGATAGAGAACGGCGCAACAGTTAACATCTGCGGTCTTCAGATCAACAGGGACCAGATCGTTTATGAGAAGAGAAAGAAGACGATCGTTATCAACAGAAACAATTTCGACCGCTGCTACATCAATAGCATGTTGTACAACAACTTCGTTTATCTCCACGTAAGAGACGAGAAAAAGCCAGTATTCCGCTGCTCACCTAACGAGGATAACGCAAGACTCATCGTTCCGATCGTAAATTATTTCTTCGAATACAAGCCCTCACAGCAGACAGCTGCTCCCCAGCAGGCTATGCCGTCAGCAACAGTCTGAGATAAGATTTGATCCTCAACTTACAATCAGGAGCTGTCTCATACTCGAGGCAGCTTTTTTATTTTCCAAATAATAAGGGCCATCTCAATTTATGAGACGGCCCGTTGTTCGTGATATCAGCGAAAGGATTTATCTCGGCAGATAAGCATCTTCAGGATTCTCGTACTTCTTTTTGTTTTTGTTCATGGTTACAATCGAGACAACTATTCCGAGAACGGGGATCATGGTAACAGCTGCAACAAGGCCGATCGTACCGAGTCTTGTGCTGGTGCAGTCAAGCAATGTATAACGGATGACCCAGCCGTCAGCCTGTGAGATCTCCATGTAATTAAGCAGTTCGTTGTAGTATTTGACTGCTTCGGACTTCTGATTTTTTACGGTACCTACGAATGTCCTGGGCTCCATCTCGATCATCTTGGTCTTGCCGTCGATGTAATCGTATGTGGCATCAGTCAGGGCATCCAAGTACTCCCTGTCCTCTTTCTTGGAAACTGACAGAGGCATGATGGAACCGTCTGCCATCCAGATCACGTAATAGTATGTATGACCGGTCTCAATGAAATTATGTGTTTCTGTCTCCTCTGCATATTCGCCGAGGCATGCAATGACCTCATATGAGATCCACTTGTCTGCATATTCCGTCTGGTTGAGAGCTGCTTCCTCATATGTGGCAACAACGCCTGAGAACAGAAGATCTCTCATGAATATGATCGCCATAATCGGAATTAAGAAAGCGATGATCGAGACGATCAACAGACCTTTTCCATTTCTCATAATGATCCCCCCCAAATGTAAACTGCCGGATATTGTAGCATATTTTCGGGATTTGTACGGCACAAAACAGCCTTGCACGGTAGGTTTTTTACAAATGCGATCATTATGTTGCCGGCATTTTGTCATCCTGTAACTAAACTTTAAATATCTTTGCGAAGTTCTTGTTTTCGGGCTGTCTGCATAATAGATTAGGCTTATATATTGTTTTTCTTATCCAGCACCGATTCCCGTTGAAAGGAGCCTGAACATGAAAAAGACAAAAGTATTATCTCTTATCGTTTCCGCGGCACTTGTGCTGTCAGCTTCCCGGGGTGTAACTGTTTTTGCTGATACCATCTCGCAAAATGAATCATACACCGTCGACCTTACCGTATATGACGTTACTAACGATACAACCGGCGCCGGTGACTGCTACATTGTATATCATCCCTATCAGAACAGAACTTATCTGGATACCATCGAAATTACATCCTACGAGCAGGTCACAGTAGAACAGGACATACTCCTGCACCTTCAGTATCAGCCGGGTCCGGGTTACCGTTTTGCAGGCTGGTCATCATCAAATTCCAAAGATGATATTATTTCAACTGAGCAGTACTGGGTGTATTCACCTTCGGAGGATACAGCGATCTATGCGCTGTTTGAGGAATCCGAGGATGCGACCATTACCATTCACTGGTGTTCTCCTGAAGGAGAAGAATTGACCGAACCACATGAGATTACCGCCTCTGTAGGCAATTTCCTCTACACCGCAGTGGATAATTATATTTACGATCTCTTGTCAGACGGCTATCTTCTGTCTGACGAATATGTTAATGGTTATTACATTACGCTCAAACCGCTCAGCGAATACTCATCATATGTAGAAATAGATGACAGTTACGAATTCTTTGAGGATATGTATATATATTTATGGGGAGTATGGGGAGCATTTAGAAAAGAAATACCCGGCGATGTTGATATTTACTGCAATCTGGTCAAACCGATCGATCTGACCGAGGTCACCGTAAAACCTCCTGTCATCGGTACGTCTTCTGACTATATTCCTGAAGTTACCGTTCCGTCTGATGCAAATTATTATGTGCTGGGTGGTCAGGATGCCTCCAACTGGGCTGTATTGGACGAAAACAACGAACTGGTTCCGTTCGAGGGAACATTTGAAGAGGGTGAAGATTACTACATTGAAAATTTATGGGTAGAAGCCAAGTTCGGTTATTATTTCTGCACAGACGAAGACGACATTGTAGTCAATAACGCCACCTTACACAGTGCAAAACTCACAGATGTTGACCCTTGGCAGGGCCTTACTCTGAAGGTTGAAGCAGTGGAACCCGAAATGGTAACACTGACACTGCACTCGAGCTCAGTCAATGGTATCGACGAACAGGACCCCATCAGTTTCACAGTTCCTGCCGGCACGGCCTATACCGATATTCTTGACCCTTATATCATGGAATCCGGCAAAACCAATTTTTTCGATACGACAGGTTATTACGACGGAGAATGCATGATCATCAGATCCCCGATATCAGAATTCAATCACATGAAGGATATCAAGGACTGTTGGTTCTATAACCCTTTGATCAGCAATGATCCGTGGACAAACACCCGGTATTTCAAAGGTGTGATAACGGAAGACGAGGATTTATACTGCGTTTTGAGCACTCCCGTCACTTCTGCTGAGATCCAACTTGAAAACCCCGTTGAAGGCACAAAAGTTGATGGCGATTATATTCCCGGATTCTCCGTACCCGAAGGAGCACATTACGATATCCTGCTCGAAGAAGACTATGTCAATGTTTTCTGGTATGAAATCGACGGGGACGATGATTATACGGAGTTTACCGGTACATTTGAAGCCGGCAGAAAATACTGTGTCTGTTTCTGTCTGGAAGCAGCTCCCGGATATGCTCTGGTATATCCCGATGAGAACATTACCCTGACTAATGGCGTGCTGGATGAAACATATACAATGGGCAGATTTGGCTTGATCTATGTCACTCTGACCGCCGAAAAAGAAACAATCTCTGTTACCGAAGGTCAGGGACAGACCATAAATGTCAATGAAGATGCGGTATTCGTCTTCAAGTCAAACGGTGACGATTCCGATACTTTTGAAACTCACACCGGAACAATGGTTGACGGCAAGGCTGTTCCTGCAACGGTAACAACTGCTGACGGCAAGGCTGTTCCCGCAATGACAACTGCTGAAGGAAGCCTTATCGTTACATTGAATTCAGAATACCTGAAGACATTGTCTTACGGTCAGCACACGCTTACGGTCACATTCAGCAGCGGACAGAGCGTTTCCGCAATGTTCACCATCGCCGCACCTGCCAATGTTCCGTCCACAGGCGAGACCGTAAGTCCTGCACTCATTACCGGCATCGTTCTGATCAACACGGCAATCCTCATTGCCGGAGCCTGCATCGTTACCGGGAAAAAGAAAAAACATGATTAATTCTTTTCCGCTGATAAGATAATCAAAGGGGCTCATTCCGTTTTACGGAACAGCCCCTCAGTTATTATTTTTTAGTTATCTTCGCTTCGAAAGTCCCGTCTCCGAGCTTCGTCTTAAGCCTCAGCTTATGCTGTTCAATTATCCTGCCCGCGATCGCGATTCCCGTGCCGGGCGTGAACTTGTCCCTGCCGGTCTTATTCCTGATGACGATCTCCTTGGGGTTGATAACAACCTCGATCTTCGAATCTTTGGTCTTATATCTTGCCGCATTGTCAATCAGGCAGAAGATCGCATGCTCCAGGTAATCCTTGTCCATGGGGATCTGCGCATCGCCATTTATGACGACGTCAGCCTTAAGCTTGCATGCCACCTTATCGAAAACCTCACGGACGGAGCCTTTGGACAGTACGGGATTGGACTTTTCGGCAGTCTTAAGGATCATCTCGATGTCACTGTTCATCTCGTTGGCTTTCGCGAGGATCGAATCGGCATAGCGGTTCTTCTCTTCCGCATCCGTAACGTCCTTTAAATTCTCGGCATAACCTCCGAGGATCTGCAGCGGCGTCTTGATGTTGTGCGCCAGGGAATCGATGAGGTTATTCTTGAACTCGTTATTCTCATATGCCCTCTTGTATGCACCGTAAGGCTTGATGGCAACGATGAGGGGAATGCTGACACTAAAGATCAGGATAAGGACCGCCACGAGGATCAGGCAGGGCCTGTAGTATTCGGTGAAGGAAGCCGTCGTCATGACGTACTCCATCAGATAGCGCTGGCCGTCGATCTCGACCAGCTCAATATATCCCTGTGTCAGATGTCCGTTCTCCCTGATTGAAGCCGAATAGCTGTCCGTATCGCGGAAATCAATGATCTTGCGGCTGTTTGTGGTGGCAACGCTTAAGTCATCGAGGCTCTCAGCGAGGAACAGCTCGCTCTCCTGCTCAAGGAACTTATCCGGGCGCACCTGACCGCCCATGATCGATGGCGCCAGATGATCGGGGCCGCCTGTTACGATCATATAAGCATTATTTTCGCTCCAGAAATACCAGGTCCTTCCGTTCCATGGTTTCTCGAACACATCCGTCCTCTCGTGGACCTCACCGAGATACAGTGTATCGCCGTCAACGTAATAGGATTTGACCTCGATGTACGGATAGAAGAACCATCCGGTCATATCAATGGAACGGTAAAACGCATCATATACACTGAAGAACGAATCCTCCATTGAAAAGGTTGTATAAGTATTCTGCATGATCATGGAATCCTTGCGTTCATCATTTATGTTCCATATCTCATCGCACTTCTTATAATCGATCTGAAATCTGTCAACAACGGAATCCACATGACTGTTCCCGCCTGAATACAGGCTCTCATCTTTGGTCACATAGATCCAATTGTAAATGTCAGTTTCAACCGGAATGACATCATAATCCGTCTCATAGATCACATCGAAAGAACCGCCCTGTTCGATCTTCGCAAGCCTTATGTAATCCGCCGGATAGAAATTGCACATTATGCTCGCGAAAGGCTTGTCGATCGTTCCTTCGCCGTAAGACTTAAGGATTCTCTCGTAAGTATCGCTCAGATTCTGAAATCCCCTGGTGATCCCTACATTGTACCGGTCACTGCAGATGTAGAAAAAGCCTGCAAAGACCATTCCTCCGATCACCAGTCCCGCTGCCAGTCTAGGCAACGCAAAACTTCCATATCCCCTTTTTTTCATGCGTTACTCCGCTCCCATCAGTCGAACCTGTATCCGACGCCTATCAGCGTCTTGATGCGGGCTCCCTCTTTTTTCAGTTTTTTACGGAGGTTCTTCACGCGGTTGTCTATTACGCGTTCAGTGATGAACATGTCGTCTCCCCATGCAACGGCCAGCAGAAGCTTTCTGGTAATAGCCGTTCCCGGATGCTCCATCATGTACTTGAGGATCTGGTACTCCTTCGGCGGCAGGTCGATGACTTCGCCTGATACCTTTACTTCGAAACGCTCAGGATCGAGCGTTATCTGTCCGCTCGTAAGGATCTTGTGCTTTATCACTTCCGAAGTCGACCTCTCGAGAAGCGCAAGAAGCTTACTGTACAGGATCGCGATCGAGAAAGGCTTAACGATGTAATCGTCGGCGCCCAGCTCGTAACCGTACAGAACATCCTCTTCCCTGACCCTGCCGGTCAGAAAAACGACCGGAACAGAAGACCTCTTCCTTATGATCCTGCAGAGCTCAAATCCGTCAAGTCCGGGCATCATGATATCGAGAACGATAAGGTCATAGAGTTCGTTTAATATCTTGGACAGTCCTATATTTCCGTCCTCGGCAAAGTCCAGCGCAATCTGGTCGCGCCTTCCGAAATAATCGCCGATGACCTCCCTGATCTGCCTGTCATCCTCAACGAGCAAGACTCTGTACATGAATACCCTCCGTAAGAGTGATGTTACAGGTTCAGTGTATCGTTAGTGTATCGTTTTGCAAAATGGGCCAAAATTGAGAAATATTTTCAAAATTGTCGAAACTGATAATCAATTTCATATTGACACCCAATAGCCCCACTCCTATAATAGCCTTCCGAACCAACATACTTTATATAAAGAAATAACGGAAAATGGCCATTAAAAACATCATCAGAAAGTCCATATCATTTATGCTCGCAGGGCTCATGGCAGCCACTGTGTGCTCATGCACGTCAGGCATCAACGCCGGCGGCAGCGGCAAGCTGAAGATCGTTACGACCATCTTCCCTGAATATGACTGGGTCAGAAACATCGCAGGCGACAACATCGATAACATCGATCTGACGCTCCTTTGCGACAACGGCGCTGACATGCACAGTTACCAGCCGACGGCAAGCGACATCATCAAGATCTCATCCTGCGACGTGTTCGTTTATGTCGGAGGCGAGTCTGACGAGTGGGTCGAAGATGCGATCAAGGAAGCTGTCAACAAAGACATGAAGGTCGTAAACCTCATGGCGATCCTGGATGGCGAGACCGTTCAGGAAGAGATCGTCGAAGGCATGCAGGCTGAAGACGAAGAAGAGGAAGAAGGCGGAGTAGAATACGATGAGCATGTATGGCTCTCACTCAATCACGCGCAGAGACTGGTCATTGAGATCGCAAAGGTGATGGGAGAAGCTGATCCCGATAACCGCCAGAAGTACGATGATAATGCCGAAGCATATGGCGTTAAGCTTTATGAACTCGATCTCAAATATCAGGAAGCCGTAAATAACGCCGGCAAGGACACGCTCCTTTTCGGCGACAGATTCCCGTTCAGATATCTTACTGACGACTATAACCTCAAGTACTATGCTGCTTTCGCAGGCTGCTCAGCTGAGACGGAGGCAAGCTTCGACACTGTCGTATTCCTCTCAAATAAGGTCGATGAACTGGGCTTAACAGCCGTCATCACGATCGACAGCGGCGACCAGGCAATCGCGAAAACAATAATCGAGAACACGGCATCCAAGAATCAGGAGATCCTGGTCCTGGATTCAATGCAGAGCACAAAAACATCCGACAACAGATCTTATGTGCAGATAATGGAGAGCAATCTCGAAGTTTTGAAGAAGGCACTCGGATAACATGGATCAGCTCGTTTGCAAAAATCTCAAACTCGGTTACGAGAACATCACTCTCGCTGAAAACTTAAGCTTCAGTGTCGAGAAGGGTGACTATCTCTGCATCGTCGGCGAGAACGGCGCGGGCAAGTCCACGCTCATGAGAACGATCCTCCGTCTCCAGAAGCCCCTCGCAGGCACGATCGAATACAACGACGACCTCACGGCTTCTAAGATCGGTTACCTCCCGCAGCAGACAGTAGTCCAGAAGGACTTCCCTGCTTCGGTTTACGAAGTCGTACTGTCCGGCTGCCAGAACAGCCTGGGCTTCCATCTTTTCTACTCAAAGGCAGCAAAGAAGAGAGCTCTCGACAACATGGAGCGTTTGGGAATCAGTGACCTCGCAAAGTGGAGCTACCGTGATCTCTCGGGCGGCCAGCAGCAGAGAGTACTCCTCGCAAGAGCGCTCTGTGCCACAGAGAAGATGCTGCTTTTGGACGAGCCCGTATCAGGCCTCGATCCGATGGTAACTCTCGAGATGTACGATCTCATCGACAAGTTAAACGACGAGGGAATCACGATCATCATGATCTCCCACGACATAGCATGCTCGGTCAAATACGCCAAGCACGTTCTTCATATCGGAAATAATTTCTTCTTCGGCAGCGTTGATGACTACAAGACATCAGCTGCAGGCGCGAAGTATCTGGAGGGAGGTCATCACCATCATTGATACATTGATTACATCCCTCTCATATCCTTTCGTAAGATATGCGCTCATCGTAGGCGTGCTGATCGCGCTGTGCTCATCACTGCTCGGCGTAATCCTCGTTCTGAAGAGATTCTCATATATCGGTGACGGCCTGTCCCACGTTGCTTTCGGCGCCATGGCGATCGCAGCAGTCGTAGGTCTGTCCGACCGCATGATACTGACGCTCCCGATCACCATCGTCTGCGCTATATTGCTTCTCTGGACCGGCCAGAATACCAAGATCAAGGGTGACGCGGCAATCGCAATGATATCCGTCGGGGCACTCGCTGTAGGTTATCTCCTGATGAACCTCTTCCCTACTTCATCCAATATCTCAGGCGACGTCTGCACGACGCTCTTCGGTTCCATGAAGATACTTACCCTGACAAAGTCGGAGGTAGTTCTCTGCATTATTCTGTCCATCGTTGTCGTGATTGCATTCGTCGCGCTCTATAACAGATTCTTCGCCGTTACTTTCGATGAGAGTTTCGCGAAAGCAGTAGGCACCAAGACTAATCTTCTGAATCTCCTGATCGCGACCATCATCGCAGTCATCATCGTTCTGGCAATGAACCTCGTTGGTTCCCTCCTCGTATCCGCGCTGGTAATCTTCCCCGCGCTGTCCGCAATGAGGATCTTCAAGAGCTTCAAGACGGTAACGGTCTGCTCCGCAGTCATCTCCGTTGTCTGCGCACTGTTGGGAATCATTCTTTCGATAATGTTCGACACACCCGTAGGATCAACGATCGTCATTACCGACATCGCTGCTTTCGTTGTGTGTTCGTTGATCGGAAAGATTAAGGGTTAAGCCTTACCTTCCTTGAACATCTTCATCATTTCGTTTGTGAGACTGTAATCGTCAGGCTGGAGCTCAACGTCTTCTCTGGCGCGCCACTCTGCAATCTTGAGTTCGCCCTCATCCATCCTGATCGTGTCATCACCGTCAACATCGCAGTAGAAACCGACGAGAATGTCGTCAACGATGCCCCACGGCTGGGACTTGTAATAGCGGATGTTCTTTACGCGGAGGCCCGTCTCTTCCATCGCCTCTCTTGCGACGGTCTCTTCGAGCGTCTCGCCGATCTCGGTAAATCCCGCAACGAGCGCAAAGTTCGCAAAACCGGTCCTGTATTTGGTCACAAGGATCTTATCGCCGTTCGTGATGCCGACGATGACGGCCGGCACTATGCGCGGATAGATCACGTTGCCGCATTCGCAGCGGAGTGCACGCTCCTTGTCGTCTCTATGTGTTTCCCTGCCGCATATGCCGCAGTATCTGTTTCCGCGGTACCAGTTCGCGAGCTGGAGAGCCGTATAAGCGAGGAAAACATTCTGCTTCTCTGCTATTCCGGAACGCCTGAAAGACCTTACGTTAACAAATCCGCAGCCGTCAGGAAGCGGCATGCTCTCATCCCTCGCATCCAGGAAGAAATAGTAGTCTTCGTCGAGCGCGAAGAGATAAATGAGGTTCTCGCGAAGCTCTTCTGAGAGCTCGCTTACGCGCGGAAAAGATTCGCCCCTGACAAGGATCTCCTGATGTCTGAATGCCATGACATAGCTGTCATCAGCAGGTTTTCTGTCCGGATAATAATGGTTATCCAGCTTGTGCGGGTATATATCCTGAATCATAAAAATCGTCCTTTGAGTTTTTTAAGATTGTAGCACAGGCGGAATTTTTAAAAACTCTTAAAGAACGCTTAAAGTATATTTCCCGGCCGTGAGTTACCATAAACTCAAATACATACGCGAGGTGCTCTCATGAATTACCAGCTCAACAACAAAACTCTTACGTCAGGCCTCGTCGGCACATGGTCATGGGGCAAAGGCTCCAACGGCTCGAAAATGGTCTTCGGCCAGAACTTCACAAAAGACCAGCTCAGCGATGTTTTCGAGAAAGCCTACAAAGCGGGCTTCAACGCATGGGACACCGCGGAAGTTTACGGTTACGGAACCTCCGAATCCTACATCGGAGAATTCATAAAGGGTAAACCCGACGTCTTCATCTCAACGAAGCATTTTCCGGAAAAAAGATACAAGGACGGCGAGACAAGACGCGCACTTACGGCAAGCCTCGAAAGACTCGGAATCAAACAGGCAGACCTGTATTTCCTGCACTCACCCAAAAACATCGAGCAGAACATGAAGGAGATGGCCGAGTGCTACAAGGAAGGTCTCATCGGCAGCATAGGTCTCTCGAACGGAAATCCGGAGCAGATCGCCCTGGCATGCAAAGTCCTTGAAGAGAACGGCGCACATCTTGATGCAATACAGAATCACTACAGCCTTTTCGCGATGGAAAGAGAAGCATCCACCCTGGAATTCTGCAAGGAACACGGAATACTATTCTTCGGTTACATGCTCTTAGAACAGGGCGCCCTGTCAGGTCACTACGACAGTACGCATCATTTCGAGACCTTCTCGATGAGAGGTCTGATGTTCGGCAAATCAAAATTCAAAAAGGCCGATGCACTAATAAATTACATCCGCGAGCTGGGCAGGCATTATGATATCGACCCGTCGCAGATACCGATCGCATGGGGCGTTTCAAAGGGAATCATACCGATAGTCGGAATCAATAAGCCCAAACATGTTGAACCGCTGGCCAGAGGGCTCTCTCTGGAGCTTACCGGAAATGAGATTTCCAGGCTCGAAGAACTGGCCCTGGCGTCAGGGGTTAAACAGAAGGGTATGTGGGAGTAACAGATCTCAGAACTTGAATGACTCCGGTGCAGCCGTGAATGAGCTGAACGTAGCAGTTGCGTCCTTGAAGTAGAGCACCTGTGTGTTGTCATCGTCAGCGCTGTACATGAACTTGAGCTCAGGGTGCTTGTCGAGCATGGCAACCTTTACGTCGCGTGAATCGTCGTTGATGAGCTCGCCTGATACGCGGAGCCATGTGCCGGTCTCACCGTCAAATGCACAGATCTCAGCCTTGGGATTTGCTGCAAGCTGCTGTGAAACGGGCTTAACCTTACCTGTCTGAATATATAATTTACCATCGTAAACGAGTACTGTACCAAAGGGTCTGACTCTGGGCTGGTCGCCGTCAACCGTTGCAAGATAATATGTCTTTGTCTTCTCCAAAAATTCGCAAACCTTATTAATTCCTTCCATGAGTCCGGTTCCTTTCCTATTATTGATACAAATAATTTTCACACTGCCACAGATAATCGTCAACCGAATAAGAGGACATTATTCGAGGAACTCGCCACCCCATTCGACCAGTGTGAAACCGTGTCTCCCGCTTAACGGGAGGCCGATGGCAGAGAGGTTCTGAGCCTCGATTTCAACGTATTCGTCAGATGCATACCAGAGCATGTTGACGCGGAGAACGACATCCGGCTCGGGTGAAACGTGAAGCTCTGCAGCCTCGTCAAAACACTCAGTCTGGAAGGTAATTACGTTATATTCGTTGTCTCTCATGTAAGGGATCCAGTAGCCTACGAATGCTGCAGCTTCCTTGTCGTTGAGACCGAGTTCGTATGCTGCTTCATATAAGAATTCTTCGGTCTGGCTACCTGGAACACAGTAACCATGGCTTAAGTCGTAATCAAAATACATGTCAGCCTGCCAGAACAGGAAGTCATATTTATTTCCTATATTGTCAGTGAGAGTACCGCTTGGAGATGCCGTAACATTCCAACCCCTGTTCTCAATGTAGCGCGGATATGTGAAAGTAAATTCTCCGTTCAGATCAAGCTGTACATTAACGGGAGTCTCCTCCTCTGTGTAGAGGTAGATGACCGGGGCATGTACCGCAACAGACTGGTGGGCTTCCTGTGCCTTTTCAACATATGATTCTATAGCGACAGCTGCGAAGATTCCGCCGCCGACAAGGATACCGGCACATACAATTACTCCGACGATATTGGCCGTAGCTTTTTCGCCGTTTCTGTTCTTCTTGATAGCCTTATAAAAGTTGATGGATAAAACAATTGCCAGAACATTCGGAATGAACAGGAGCATTTCAACAACACCGACTGACGTTGCGACAGTCTCTGCGTCATCAAGGAATTCATTTTTCTCCTGGGTATTGGTATCAACCTTCTCATAATAATCTACGCCGATCGCATAAGTATCGCCGTTGTTGTCCGTGACGTAAGAGATCTCTTCATAGACTGCATCGATGTGATAGGGATCACTCGGCTTTTTGGAACACTGGACTTCGTTATATGCAGTAATCGCCGACAACGCGATATTTGCGCCCAGAATGATAATGACAGAAAGGGCGATAAACACCTTTGCCCAAGTCTCCATCGGTTCTTTTATCTTTGCTTCATCTTTACTCATAGTGTGTGCCCCCGACAATCTGAATTTGAGAATTATTTGCCTTCATATTATCAATACAGTTTGACAATTGGAATTGTTGCACTTCCGAAAGTTTTTATTTTTCAGAAGGCTCCTCTCACATTGCAGAGTCAATTCCGATGTGCTATTATCATTATTGAACGCGTTCAATAATCGGAGAATCAATATGCAAAAAGACGAGAAACTCAATATAACCAAGGAAAAACTCATGGATGCGACATTCAGTCTCATGGAAGAGACTGACGATCCTTTGGCTGTGACATCAAGGCAGATCGCCGAGCGTGCAGGAACCAAACCTTCCATGATCAATTACTGCTTCGGCTCGCGTGAGACCCTCCTCTACGCAACCTTCCAGAAACAATACATGAACATGTTAAACGAGAATGAAGTCTCAAAGCTCATCGCATCCGACCTGGCTCCGAAGGAACTCCTCAAGCAGCTCCACTTCATCGTTGCAAAGTGCCTCGTCGAGAACACAAAGTTCACCCGGGCAATAACAAGCCATGTGCTCTTCAACAGGGATCTCAGCAAGGAGTCATTCAGCTATCCCTATGTAAAGAAGCATTATGCGGGCAGAAGAACCGACAAGGAGTGCCTGCTCATCGCATACGAGCTCTCTTCCATGATGCAGCTCATCGTGTACCGCAAAGACGAGATAAAGGAATCTTTCGGGATAGATCTCGATAACGACAAGGAACTAAAAAAATACATCGACATGAGAGTGGATCTGCTGCTCCAGGACTGACATGAAATACATTTTCGACCTAAAGACAATACCCCGGGAAAAGATGGACAGAGCGGGCGGCAAGGCGTCGTCCCTGTCCCTCATGATGAAGAATCTCAAGATGAACATTCCGTCAGGATACGTGATCACGGCGGATGGCTTTCGCGATGGAAAACTGACAGATGAAGCATCCGAAGAACTGAACCAGACCATTGCCAAATTAGACAGACTTAAGACCTATGCAGTCAGGTCATCTGCCATCGGCGAGGACGGCGAGAACAACTCATTTGCAGGCCAGTATGAGACACTCACGGACGTTATTGTTCCCAAGATCAGAGATGCCGTAAAACAGGTCGCGGCTTCGGCAAAAAGCGACCGTGTCGAAGAATACAAGAACCGTAATGACATAGCCGGCGAAGGCATCGGGATCGTCATCCAGGAGTTCGTAAAACCTGAATTTGCAGGCGTAATATTCACCTCCGACATAATCACCGGTAAGGACGACAAGATCGTCGGAAACTACGTTCACGGCGAGGGCGAGAAGCTCGTCTCGGGCAGCGAGAACGCCGAAGAATTCAGAATAGGAGTATTGAATTGTTCATATGAAGGCAATCCCGAGATTGCAAGATTCTCCAAAACACTTCACAGATATTCACTCGCGATCCGCTCATTTTACGGCATGCCGATGGATATCGAGTGGGCAATATCAGGCGGCAGAGTATATATTTTGCAGGCGCGCCCGATCACGACGCTGCGCAGGATCGACCCCAGGACTTACGACGTAAACGGCACCCGCTCAGGCTACAAGCTCCTCACCAAGACCAACGTCGGCGAGATCTTCATGAAGCCCGTAAGCCCCATGACATTCAGCGTTCTGGAGAAGATCAATGACATCCTGGGCCTGCCCGACTGGCTCGACTGCATCTGCGGCCAGGAATACATGAACATTTCCGTCATGTGCTCGCTCATGGTGAGCTTCGGCAAGAGCCGCGAGAAAGCTTATGAGACAGTTAGGGAA
>Ga0265298_10001968_pt1 | contig 29592 bp, 17 predicted proteins | sample AusTroGonzalo_MG_3_FD_193486 | JGI IMG/M metagenome (GOLD analysis project Ga0265298, IMG submission 193486) | Bovine rumen microbial communities from tropical cattle in Woodstock, Queensland, Australia - Gonzalo_01 | ecosystem: Host-associated > Mammals > Digestive system > Stomach > Rumen ...
AGTTCTCCGACAAGTTCCTCAAGTCGATGGACGGCGTCTGCAAGGTCGGCGACATCATCAAGGTCAAGTGCCTTGACGTCGACGAGCGCGGGCGCATCAAGCTCTCCCGCAAGGCGGCTATGAAGGAGCTTGACGAGCAGGCCGCGAACTGATCGCTCGCGCAGCGCTGAAAACATTAGGGCCGCGGCACATTTGCCGCGGCCCTACGCTTTAAGGGGAAAAGCGGTCTTTAAAGGTGGCATGAGGGGCTGAAAGCAGGTGCTGAAAATTTCTCAAAAAAAATTAAAATACCCCCTTGACGATTTCCCCCATTTGGGGGTATAATATGCGGCGTTAACCCTTTTAAGGAGGAATAGATGAAAGCAGAAAAGGTTTTGGGAATCGTGGCGTGCGCGGTCGCGTGCGCAATGTCGACCAATGCATTCGCTGGTGATGAAGATTGGTTTAGCGCGGCCGTAGACAATGGCGATTTGGAGTTGTCAGCCGTTACGACCAATGGTGTCCCTGTTGAGATTGACGCTGTCAACGGGAAAATTGTCCTCGATAACGAGTTTGACTCGCGGTTGGTTTTCAGGCCTGTAACTGAAAATCCTCCAAAGAGCGATAACTTTGTAAAGATCACATCGACTGCGCTTTTGACGCCGAGTGATGTGGCTGACTTGAATTCTGCTGCTGCCGAGCTTGCCGAGGCAAAGGCTGGTTTCGCGGTTGGCGTCGATGGATCGGATACGAACTTCTACGGATTTGCCAATGGTGCTTGGACGAAGTTGACGGGTAGGAACCCGGCTGATGGAGAAAACACGACATTTACGATTGCCATTGACTATCGCGTTCCGAGTGTGATGTTCTATGTCGGTGGCGATGTTTTGTACAGCAATAACACCGCGACTACTGAGTTTGCCATTGCGGCGGCCTCTAATCTCGCGTCGGTTGATTGCTATGGCAGTGGTTCTTTGACTTCGCTCAGCACCACTTATGAAATTGCCGTTGCGGCGGTTGTATCCAACGATGGTACTACGACCAATCGGTACGGTACGGTTGCCGAGGCCATTGCGGCTGCAGGTGATGATCAGTCCAAGATTGCCGTTGTCGACCCCAACACTGGCGCGACTGATGCGCCGGCCGCGTCCGCGGCCAACGGCCTTGCAAAGTGGGAGTGCGAGGCGCTCAACATTGCCGAGGATGCGGCGATTTCGCTCGAGCCCTCGACGAAGCAGAACGCCAACATGATTACTCTTGCCCTCGCGGTCGAACCTGTGGATGGCGTGACGGTTAAGTTCGGTGTCAAGGCCGCTGGTTCGGAAAGTGCTACTGGCCCGTACGATGCCGACAATATCCAGATTCCGATGAATGCGACTACGAAATACACGATTGTTCCGACAATCACTGCGCAGTAATCTCAAAAGGGGACTCAAACAATGAAAAAGACAATTGCGGTTATTTTCGCTCTTCTCTCTGCGGCGGTGTTCGCCGGGATGAATGATCTTCTGATTACCTTCTCTACGCCAGGTGTTGATAAATACGCTGACGGCAAGGAGGTTCTTGAGGGCGAGCGCTATGCTCTTTTCTTTACTGACGCAGAGGGAAAGCTTGGCGAAGAGCCCGTGCTCGTGTATCGCACCAAGGCGGCGGGTCGCTGCACTCCAGTCCTTTTCATCATAGACGAGAAAGTTGCTGAAGAAAAATACAAGGATGGCACTTGGGGCGTCTACCTTCTTGACACGCGTGATTTTGAGAAGAATGCCAATGGGGATGAACTTGCGGATGACCCTGAGGTTGGTGAGAAACTGGAATATAGCGTGAAGGCGCTCGCTACCGACGCCAAGACTATCGTCAAGAAGTCGATGGATTCGGCGTCTGCGACTGTTGCGGTTTCCTCCGATTCCTTCGACATTCCGAAACCGACCGTCACGGCAATCAAGGTGGAAGGCGCGTATGTCTACGTGACGGTAAAGGACATTGTTCCGTGCCTTGAGTATACGCTCAAGTCCGGTAGCGACGTGCAGAACTTTGCCGTGCCCGAGGGTGTGGAAAAAGACGCTTCAAGCACGGTCAAGGAGATCACGCTCGCCGTTCCGAAGAAGGAAGGTGCGCAGTTCTTCAAGGTGACGACCAAGTAATATAGGAGTTAGCAACAAATGAAAAAACTTCTCTCTCTCGCGGTTGCCTCTTTTGCGATGGCGGCAGTGGCTGTTCCTTTCAGCCCGACGATTGGAGTGACGCAGGTCACCACCACAAACAAGAACACCATTGTGGCTGTTCCTTTCAATTCGCTTGCTGACGGCGGGAATATGTCTGTTACAAATCTCGTCTGCACAAACGGGCTTGACAACGGTACGCATATATACGTTTTCAAAGGCGGAAAGTATAAGGCATGGACTTTGGATGCAGCCAATGGCTGGACCGCATTGGATACTGTTTCTGGCAATAGCGATCTGGCCGTCCCGTCAGCTGGCGATGACCTCGTCGCGTCTCCTGGGGCTATTTGGGTGGTTCTCCCCTCTGCCCCAGTAGAAGCTAAGACATTCAGCATTTATGGTCAGTATGCGGCTATAACGGAAACGACGATTACAACGGGAGCTAACAACCTCGTTGCCAATCCGTTGCAGAGCAAGGCGGTGGTTGGCTTTACAGGAAACCCTGTCAGGGGCGACGCTATTATCATCCCTCAGGATGGAACGCCTGAAAGCTATACGTATGGCAAGAAGGGGTGGACTTCCGATGGAGCGTCTGCCACGCTTCCGAACATTGAAGTTGGGCAGGGATTTTGGTATGTGTGCAACTCTACAAGCACCGTCACCAAGGTGACTTGGACTCCAGTTACTCCCTAAGGTGTTCCTTTTGCGATTTATCAATCCATTGAAGAAAGTGAAAGTAAAATGAAAAAGTCAATAGTTGCAGTGGCCGTATTTGCTGTTGCGCTTCTTGCTCAGGCAGATGTCCTTTATTGGATGGTGTCTGATGAGATTGCTGAGACGGCTACTGAGAATGGCACAGCGAGTCCCTTCGCCACGCTCTATGCCGTCAGTGATGCAGATTCAAGCAAGACCGCATTGGACAGCCGCTCTGAAGGTCAGGTCTACACTGCGTATGATGTAGGTTCTGCATTTCAATACAGCGGTATTGAGTCCTACAATTCAGGGTATTCGTTTCTCGTAGAAATCATGGCGGGTGAACATCGCGGAGAGTCTTACTCGGTTGCCGATTATGCTTCTCTTCGGGACTACATTGTTGGCAGCGGACACTCCTTGCCGTCCTCTTCTTTCGCTGCTGCGGGATTTGGCGGTGGCACTTCCACCTTCAACGTTCCGGAGCCGACGAGTGGGTTGCTGTTCCTCGTGGGCGGGATGCTCCTTGGGCTGAAGCGCCGTCGTCAGCAGGTCTGAGCAACGGCTGCCAGAAAGAGCGAAGTGCAAGATGCCTCATAGGTGTCTTGCGCTTTTCTTTTCTGCAGAGTCATTGACGCGATTGATTAAATATGGGATAATACCGCTCAAAGGCAAGATTGACATCTATGGAAAACAACACTTTTGCTGATGATCGTCTAAGCAAGCGGGATGTGCTCCGCGCTGCCGTGGTAGGACTCGTTTCTGCCGTCGTCTACAGTATATTCCTTCCTAGTGGGCTTGATCCCTCCGTCTGGAGCGAAATGGCTGTCGCCGCGGGAATAAGACCGCCCGCGACGATTTTTGGCGGTCCATGGCGGCTTCTCACCATGTGGCTGCTCTCGATTTGCGGTCCTACCTACATTTCGTCGACGCTGAGAATAGTCGGCGCCGTCGTTGGCGGTGTCTCGATTTGCTTTGTCTACCTGGTTTTGCGGCAGATTCTCGCGTATCTCACGCGCGTCAAGGACCTAAAGTATTGGAGTTGGATCGCTCCGTTCTTTGCGATGGTTGCGACCGTCTGTTGTGGCGCCGGCGATGCATTTATCCGCATGCTGTCGCCAGTCTCATCTGGCGCGTTTCGATTCTTTGTCCTCATAATCTCGCTCCATCTCTTCCTTCGTTTCATTAAGGCGGGAGGGATATGGCGCGTCCTCCTCTCGATGGTCTTCGCCGGACTACTCGCAGGCGAGACGCTTGTCGGCTTCCTCCTTCTTGGCGTATACTATATTGTCGAGCGGCTTGCGCTTGCTGCCACAGTGAACGGTAAGCTCGATGTTGACGCCGATCCCGAAAAGCATCTCGCGTTTATGCCGCGCTGGCGGATGTTCTTCTCGTTTGTCTTTGGCCTTGCTCTTCTCGTGGGAACGAACATCACGGTCTTCGTGAAACTCGGCGGACTTGAGGCCTGCGACTGGAGCGGCTTCGACGTTGCCTTCAGGTATATTGTCGACTACTATGGACTTTTTGCGGTTGCCGCGTCGCCGGTTGGCTGGGTGCTTGCGGTTACTTTTTCGCTTCTTCCGCTCGTCGTGTCGCTCGTCCTCTTCCCGATGCTCTGCCGCAGCACAGAGCCGCTCAACTTCCGGCTCGGGCTTATTCTTCTGTTCGCCGGTGTTCTTGCGCTGGTGCAGTGCGGAATCCTTCCGTACACTCGCCTGTGGTCGCTTTCTTCCGGGGCAGTGGAGATAAACGCCGACTTCCTTGAATGCGTATTTATGCTGATGACGGCAATTACGCTTGCGCTGTCCGCGTCGTGTTTTGCGCTTGCCTGCCAGGAGGCCCATTATTTCGACGAGGACGACGGGAACTTCAAGATCGCAGGGCCGCGCGGCCCCGTGATGCGCAATCTCGTCCAGGTTGTTGTGATCGTGTGCGCGTTGCCTGTCGTGTTTCGCGTGTATCGTCCCATAGAGACGGAGCTCAGGTCAATCGTCCATGACGCGGTCGTCGAGACCGTGCGTGAGTGCGGCGACGCGAAGTTCCTGTTCACCGACGGGCGGCTCGATCCCGGCATAGAGCTCATTGGCTCGCTGATGGGTTCGCAAGTGAAGCCGCTTAACATGATGAGCGGCCCTTCGGCTTGGGATAAGCATATTCGCATGAGGCATTTCGAGGAAGGTTCGGCCGACCGTTCTTCGGTCGAGGTAGGAGTTCCTGTCCTTCTGCGCGTCTGGGCCGGCGAGATGACGAACGGCATGGACAACGCCGCCGTCCAGCTCGGCTTCGAGTTCTGGCGTCGCGCGAGAAAGCCGCTTCCGAAGTGCTCTGGCTTCGTCGCACGGGAGAAAGGGCTTTCCGATGCCGACGCCGAGCGAGGCATTGTCGCGGCGAACAACATCGCCAAGCGCATCATCTGGGCCGCGAAGGAGCATCCCCACGCCGTCATGTCGTCGGCGCTTCGCAGCGCGGTCTCCGCCGTGTCGTGGCGTATTTCGCGCTTTGCCCGCATGAGGGACGACGAGCAGCTTGCGAACGAGCTTGACGAATGGAACGACGCCGTCAAGCACCTGATGCGGCTTATCGACTACGAGCGCATGCGTACGTTCATGCAGATGACGCCCTACGAGGGACTCCGCCTTTCGCTCCGTCGCGCCGACTTCGTGGAGGCGCGCAAGTACGGCGCAACCGTTCTTCAGATAGACCCCGAGGACCCCGAGGCGAACTTTGGCACCGGCATGGCATTTCTCATGGAGGAGAAGTACAAGGATGCCGAGTTCTACCTTGAGCGTACGCTCATAAAGCGCCCCGACGAGCCAGCCGTATTGAACAACCTCTCGATAATCTACCGCAAGACGAACCGCCTCGACAAGTCGCTTGAATACGTCAAGAGGGCGCATGAGCTTGCCCCCGGGAACGAGGAGATATCGCGGACGCTGAAAGACACTGAACGCGCCGTGGAAAGCAGGAAGGCGGCGCTTAAGTCGGCGTTTAGGTGATGAAGGCCCTCGTCCAGCGTGTTACAGAGGCGAGCGTGACGATTGACGGCGAGGTTGTCGCCGAGATCGGCAAGGGGTATCTGATACTCTTCGGCGTGACGCACGACGACACCGAGGCGAAGGTAGATCGCCTTGTCCAGCGCGTCGTCAAGCTGAGGATCTTCGAGGACGAGAGCGGCAAGACGAACAAGTCCATCGAGGACGTCGCAGGTTCCATCATCGTCGTTTCGCAGTTCACGCTCTACGCCGACACTGACCACGGCAACCGCCCCGGTTTTTCGGCCGCTGCGCGTCCCGATCTCGCCGTGCCGCTCTACGAGCGCTTTGTGGCCGGACTTCGCGCGGCGCTCGGTCCTGATCGTGTCGGCACAGGCCGCTTTGGCGCCGACATGAAGGTGCGTCTTCTTAACGACGGCCCGTTCACTGTCGAGCTTGTGGCTTGATGGTTTTGATGCGGATTTGCTATAATATCGACATGGTTCGCTCCTTTGCGGCTGGAAGGGAATACTAGTGAAGACTGTAAAATCACCTTTTCATTTCAAAGGCGGGGTTCACCCCGACTACAACAAGGAACTGGCGCGCGACAAGGCGATAGAGAAGCTTCCACTTCCCGCCGAGCTCGTAGTCTCGATGTCGCAGCACCTCGGCGCGCCTGCGAAGTGCCTCGTCAAGCCGGGCGACTTTGTGAAGCGCGGCCAGGTGATTGGCGAGAAGAACGGCTTTATTTCGGTGTGCGTCCGTGCGCCGGCTGATGGCAAGGTCAAGGCCGTCGAGAAGCGCCTTGGTCCTGCGGGCGGCAAGGCCGACGCGGTGATTCTTGATACGACGGCCACGCCGGAGCCTGCGCCTGACGCCAACTCACCCACTCCCCCACCCACCAACTCACCCACTCCTATCCTTCCGCCGCTCGATTGGACGGTTGCCACGCGAGAGGAGCTCTTGAAGCGCGTCGAGGAAGCGGGGATATGCGGCATGGGCGGCGCGGGCTTCCCGACGTCTGTAAAGCTCAACCCGCCGCCCGGGAAGCGCTGCGAATATCTCGTCCTCAATGGCGCGGAGTGCGAGCCGTATCTGACCGCCGACTTCCGCGTGATGCTTGAGCGCGCCGACCGCATCCGTCTCGGCGTCGAGATAATGCGCAAGATCCTTGGTGGCCCTGCCGTGAGGATTGCGATCGAGGCGAACAAGCCCGAGGCGATTGCCGCGATGGAGAAGGCGTTTGCCGACATCGAGGGCAACGTCGAGATTGTTGTTCTTCCTGTTCTCTATCCGCAGGGCAGTGAAAAGCATCAGATCTACGCGACGGTCGGGCGCGTCGTTCCCGAACCGCCTGCGCTCCCGATTGACGTTGGGTGCGTCGTTGAGAATGTCGGCACAGTCGCCGCGATAGCCGACGCCGTTGAGAAGGGTGAACCGCTTCTCGAGCGTGTCACTACGGTTTCCGGCGATGCGGTTGTCGAGCCCAAGAACATCCTTGCGCCGAGCGGCACGAAATATGCCGATCTCGTCGCGTTCTGCGGCGGCGAGAAGGAACCTCCAGCGAAGGTTATCTCTGGCGGCACGATGATGGGCTTTGCCGTCTCGACGCTTGAGATCGGCACGACCAAGACGACGTCGGGTCTGCTCTTGCTTTCCAAGAAGAAGGTCTTCCAGTATGCGTCGGGCGCATGCATCAACTGCGGGCGCTGCCTCAGGGCGTGCCCGATGAATCTGAACCCGGCGCTCATCTCGAAGGCCGTAGACGCGAACGACATCAAGGCCGCCGAGGACGCGAGCGTGATGGACTGCATTGAGTGCGGCGCGTGCAGCTTCGGCTGCCCGGCCTACCGCACGATCACCCAGAGCTGCCGCCGCGCGAAGAACTCGATTCGTGCCCGCATCGCGGCGGAGAAGGCAAAGGCCCAGGCAGCGAAGAATAGTTGAAAGTTAAAAGTTAAAAGTTAAAAGTTTAAAGTTTAAAGGTGAAAGCGAAGGCTTGAGAGTTGGAAGGTTGAAAATATGAAACCTAAAGATACCGCCGAACATTATATCCTTTCCAGTTCGCCCCACGCGCATGCGAACGCGAGCGTCTCGCGCATCATGCTCGACGTCATAATCGCGCTTCTCCCGACGACCGCGATGGGTATCTACTTCTTCGGCATGCCGGCCGTGTGGACTATCGCGGTGTGCGTCTCGACGTGCATTGTGACGGAAGCGCTCTGCCGCATGGCGATGAAGCGCGAGAGCACGATAGGCGACCTTTCGGCGGTGCTGACGGGCCTTCTTCTCGCGCTCAACCTTCCTGCGGGGATTCCGCTTTGGATGGCCGCGGTCGGCTCGGTCTTCGCAATCGCCATCGCGAAGCAGGTGTTCGGCGGTCTTGGCATGAATCCGTTCAACCCCGCGCTTGCCGCGCGCGCGTTCATGCTCATTTCCTTCACAGGTCCGATGACCACTTGGCTCAAGCCGTTCTGGTGGAAGACTCCCGAGGCCGCGACGACTGCGACGCCTCTCGCGGTGATGAAGACTTGGTTCGTTGCCGAGGCGACGGCGTCTGCGTCTCCCCATGGGCTTTGCAACGCCGCTTGCAAGGGCGTTCCCTCGCTTTGCGACATGTTTATCGGCAACATGCCTGGCTGCATTGGAGAAGTGTCGGCTGCGGCGCTTGCGATCGGTGCGGCGTATCTGCTGTGGCGCAAGGTGATAACGTGGCACATTCCTGTCGCGTTTATCGCGACCGTCTTCGTCTACTCGCTGATTGCGGGCGGAGCCCCTGCGATGATGCAGGTGCTGACTGGCGGCGTGATGATCGGCGCCTGCTTCATGGCGACGGACTACGTGACGAGCCCGATCACCGCGAAGGGCAAGTTGATCTTCGGTTTTGGCTGCGGACTTCTCTGCATGCTTATTCGCCAGTTCGGTTCCTATCCTGAGGGCTGTTCGTTCGCGATTCTTATCATGAACGCGCTTTGCCCGCTCGTCAACCGCTGGACCCAGCCCAAGCCCTTCGGAGCAAAGTGATGAAGAACAACTGTATTTTCTGCGCGATAGCGGCAGGCGAGATTCCGAGCTTCAAGGTCTACGAGGACGATGTCGTCCTTGCCTACCTTGACATCAATCCGTTCTCGAAGGGCCATGTCCTCGTAATTCCAAAGGAACATACGGAAGGTCTTCTCGACACGCCCGACGCGACGCTTGCCGCTGTCATCGCACGAGTCAAGAAGGTCGCGGCGCACATCAAGGACGCACTTCCCTGCGATGGCTTCAACATTCTCCAGAACAATGGCGAGGCCGCTGGTCAGACGGTGAAGCACGTCCATTTCCACATCGTTCCGCGTTACGGTATGGAGCCCATCTCGTTCGAGAACCACAAGGGCGACATGGACGCCCTTAAGGCGCTCGCGGAGCGCATCCGGCTCTAATGGGGAACTCCCGCAGATCGGCGGCGTTCATCGTCGCGCGATGGATCGCGACGAAGGACTTTCCCTCGTCAATGCTGCCGACTGGCGAAAACCGCGCGTTCGTTCAAGACATCGTCTATACGACGATACGCCGCATCCGGCCCTTGAGGAAGATTCTCGGCACACTGATGAAACAGTGGCCGAAGGGCGAGCTTGAGGCACTTCTCTACGTGGGCGCGGCGCAGATACTCTACATGCCAGATGTTCCCGATTTTGCTGCGGTGAGCGAGACGGTGGAGGCGGCGAAGGCGTGCGAGAACCCGTCGATTGCAAAGGTCGTGAACGGAGTTCTCAGGAACGTCATCCGCCGCCGCAAGGAATTCGAGAAGATGATTGCCGACGCTCCGCTCGAGGAGCGCGAGAGCTTTCCGACTGCGCTTGTGCGCCGCTGGGAACGTCGCTTCGGTGCAGATAATGCCGCGCGGCTCTGCGCGTGGCACAATACGCCCGCCGAGACTTTTATCGCGAGGCGCGATGGCAGTTTCGTGAAGCTCGAGCGCGGGCAGCGCGTAGAGGACATTCCTGGCTACGCCGAGGGCGACTTCATTGTGCAAGACCCCGGCACTCGTCTTGCAATTGAATTGCTTGGTCCAAAGGAGGGCGAGCACATTCTCGACGCCTGCGCGGCACCTGGTGGCAAGACTGTCCAGATTGCGTGGCGTGGTGCTTCCGTCGTTGCCTGCGAGGTGAACCCAAAGCGTCGGCGTCGTCTCGAGGAGAACCTTGCGCGGCTGAAGCTTGGCGTCGAAGTCATTCCAGAATTCCCGCCTCTTCCTGAAAACTTTCAACTTTCAACTTTAAACTTTAAACTCTTTCATAAGGTGCTTGTCGACGCGCCTTGCTCCAACACGGGCGTCCTTCGCCGCCGCCCCGACGCGCGGTGGAACTGGAACGAGGAAAAGCTCGCCGCCCTCGTGAAGCTCCAGTCCGAGATTCTTGATGCCTGTGCATCGCGAGTCGCCCCGGGTGGCGTGCTCGTCTATTCCACATGCTCGAACGAGCCCGAGGAAAACGAAGCGCAAGTCACCGCGTTCCTCGCGCGGCATCCCGACTTCGCGCTTGAAGAGTCGCGCGAGTCGATTCCTTTCGAGAGCGAAACCGACGGCGCATTCGCCGCGCGCCTTAGGCGGAACCCTGCATGACGCGATTGCTGTGTTTTTGATATAATGCCTACTATATTCAATCTACAACGGAAGGAACATTTATGCTGACTGCTTTCATCTTCGCGGCAATTCTCGCCTCGCCTGGAGAAGTCGAACTTGCCGAAAAGCTTCTCGCCATCTTCGAGAAAAGTGCCGCGCACTACCGTGCCATCGACGTCGCGGCGACGCCGCTGATGAATACTGGCGATCCGAAAGAGACTGCGCCGGACGGCAAGCCGCATGGCGAGCGGCTTGTCCCGCATGGCTGGGACGCGAAGAACGGCAAACCCGACATGCGCTCCATCTATTGGTGGACGTCGGGCCATTTCCCCGGGTCTCTCTGGTATCTTTACGAGGCGACTGGCGACGAGTTCTTCAAAGACAGGGCGATTGTCTGGACCGAGTCCATCGCGCCCAACTCCAAAGTCACCGACAACCACGACGTCGGCTTTATCATGTACTGTTCGGTCGGCAATGCTCGTCGTCTTCTCAGGACTGACAAGTACGACGATCTCCTGCGCGAGACGGCGGCGTCGCTTTCTAAGCGTTTCAACCCAGAGCTTGGGCTGATTCGCAGCTGGGGGCCGCTCGATGGGAAGAAGGACTTCCTTGTCATTCCCGACAACATGATGAACCTCGAACTTCTCGAGTGGGCGGCCAAAAATGGTGGCGACAAGCGGTTTGACGAAATAGCGCGCTCGCACGCGACTAAGACTATGGCGCATCATTTCCGCGCGGACGGCGGCACCTACCATGTCCTTAACTATGACCAGCGTCCAGGTTTCCATGGCGTTGTGCAGGAAATCCGCCGTGGACAGGGTCTCTCGTGCGAGACGGCGTGGAGTCGCGGGCAGTCGTGGGCAATCTACGGCTACACGATGATGTATCGTGAGACAAAGGATCCCGCCTACCTCGCCTTCGCCCAGAAGGTCTCCGACTTTGCGATCAACAACCCCAACATGCCTGAAGACGGCGTTCCCTACTGGGACTTCGGCGCACCTGGCGAAGAGCGCGACTCATCTGCCGCGTCAATCATGGCTTCGGGGCTTCTCGAGCTTTCGACCTTCGTCGGCGGCGAGAAGGGCGCGAAGTACCGTGCGTTCGCGGTGAAGCAGCTCCTTTCGCTTTGCTCCGACGCATATTTCGCAAAGCCCGGCGAGAACGGCGACTGGCTTCTCAAGCACGGCGTCGGCCACAAGCCGGCTGGCGGCGAGATTGACGTTCCCCTCGACTACGGCGACTACTACTTCCTCGAGGCGCTTCTGCGCTTCCGTCGCCTCTCTGGCGGCTTTGGCCTCTATTGATTTTACGCTATGAAAAAAAAGATGAACATGGTAATCGCCCAGTCGGGCGGCCCCTCGATGGTAATTAACCAGTCGCTTGTAGGCGCGGTGCTCGAAGCCCGCAAGTCGGCGGCAATCGGCAAGATCCTCGGTGCAAGGCACGGCATCCTCGGGATCCTCGGAAACGACTACATCGACCTCAGGAAGCCCTCTGCGAAGAAGCTCGAGGCGATTGCCGAGACTCCCTCTTCTGCGCTTGGCAGTTGCCGCAAGAAGCCGGATGCCGCCGACTGCCGCGCGATTTTCGAGGCGTTCAGGAAGCTGAACGTCGGCTACTTTTTCTATATTGGCGGCAACGATTCCGCCGATGCTGCACGCATCGTCGCGGAAGAGGCCGAGAAGGAGGGTTATCCGCTCGTCGTCTACCACATTCCGAAGACAATCGACAACGATCTCCGCTCGTGCGACCATACGCCTGGCTTCGGCTCTGCAGCTCGCTTCGTCGCGAACGCGATTCGTGGCGATGACCTCGACAACCGCGCGCTAGGCGGAGTCAAGATCGACATCATAATGGGTCGCGACGCCGGCTTCCTCACCGCGGCGTCCGCGCTTGCCCGCGTTCGTCCCGACGACGGCCCGCACCTCATCTACCTTCCCGAAGTACCGTTTAGCGAGGCGAAGTTTGTGAAGGACGTCAAGGTCGCGCTCAAGAAGTTCGGTCGCTGCGTCTGCGCCGTCTCTGAGGGCATCCGCGGCAAGGACGGCATTCCGATTGGCGCGAAGCTCGGCTCCGGAGAGAAGGACAGCCACGGAAACGTGCAGATGTCGGGAACGGGGGCGCTTGGCGATGCGCTTGCTCGCGTCCTCAAGGAGAAGGCGAAGGTGAAGCGCGTCCGCGCCGATACGTTTGGCTATCTCCAGCGCTCCTTCCCTGGGATTGCCTCGAAGGTCGACCAGGCCGAGGGCCGCGCAGCAGGCGCGGCGGCGGTAAAGGCGGCGCTGAAGGGGGCGCTTTCCAAGGGCACGATTGCGATAGTTCGCGAAGAGTCGAAGAAGTACCGCGTGGCGTTTGCGCCGGTGCCGATTCAGAACGCGGCGAAGTACACGAGGTCGGTGCCGAAGGAGTATATTGCAAAGAACGGGCACGATGTGACCGAGGCGTTTCTTGCATACGCACGCCCGATTGTCGGAGACCTCCCTCCCTGCGAGATATTCTGATGCTCGGCATGGCGAGGCGGCGTCCGAAGGCTCCTCCTCGTGGACCCTCGGCGAATACGCCGTATCCACTCGCTCGGACCTTCGCTCCGCCGCCTCGCTCTCGTCACCAGCGCAGGCGGCCGAAGAGATTTCCCCTGACGGGGTCGAGGTTGAGGCGCCAGTCGCCGGAAGGGAGCTCTTTCTCCGGCCAAAGTGGCGTGTTGCCGTTCATAACCTGAAGCCATTCGGGGCGGCGGTCGCCTCTTCTGTCCCAAGCGGTAGAAGAGAGCACGAATCTGACGCGTACCCTACCGCTTGCAACCTCAGCGCTGCTTTCCGAGATTTTGTGCCCGAGAGTCACCGTATTGGAAAACCTGTAGGGCCGTGCGCCAGTTTCGTCGACTTCTATTGATCGGTACCATGTAACGCCCGCGGCGTCGAGCGTGTTGACGCGCAGGCGCATCCCGCGGTGGAAGTCGAGCTCGATCTCCAAGTCGCCGCCATTTGTTTCGCGGGCGCGAAACCTGACACCACCAGAGGCATCCGTCCATTCGTCGCCGAGCTTGCAGAAGGGCGCAGCGCGCTCGAACTTTGATTCAGGGTAGGGCTCGCCGCGGGCGAGCGCAGCGTCGATTTCCGCGAGCCGTGTCTTTGTCTTTGCGAGTTCGCCGAGCCGCCATTCGAGTTTCGCGGGATGGTACTGGTGCGCCTCGGCCTCGGAATGGAAGCCGAGCCGCGAGTCAGACTTTGCGAGTGGCAGCAGTTCGCGCGTAACCGCTTCTTCTCGTGTGACGGCCTCGCCCATGCGACGCACTGCCGCGCGCGCCGCCTCCGCATTGCCGAGCACGCGGCTCTCGTAGAGCGCCGTCGCGCGGTCGCGGTAGAAGTCGAAAATGTCGCTGCCGCTTTGGAACTGGAGCGCAAGAGCTTTCATCACGCCGATGTCGCGCATCCGCTCAAAGTCGCCGCCCCAGCGCGACGCGAGCGTCTTAAGAGCGTCTGAGCCGTCCGGCGTGCGGACGCGAGCGCCGTTCGCCATTCGCGCGGCAAGGATTGAAGCTTCCTCTATCGTGTGGTTCTCGAGGCACTCTCCGATCGCATCGCCGCTCGGCGGATCGTGCGGCTTCCATGTGCGCGCGAGCGGCGCGAGCGCGACGTCGGGAATGAGCGGCCACGCGGGGCCCGCGTGGAACGGACCGTAGTACTGCATGTCGTTGGAGAGCGGATAATCCGCGTAGGCGTCGGAGAGCTGCTGCCAGACGGACGCGACGAGCGCGGCGTCCTTCCCCCAGTACGGCGCGGCGAGTTTGCGCAGGAACGTCGCCTCGTCGTCGGCGAACGAGTCGAACGAGAGTTCGCCCGCCGCCTTGTTCATGATTCCCGGATAGTTGCCGAAGTACCAGCACTGGAGCATGGTCGACACGCCCATTTCGCGCATGGCCTTGTACTTGCGGTAGAGAAGCCCCGGCACGGGCACGAACGGCACGGTGGCGACTTCGTGGGAGTTGCCGACCTGGATCTTCGCGCCGATCGGGGCACCGGCCTGCCGGCCGGCCTCGGCCACCTGGCGGAATCCCTCCGCGGGCCCCACGTAGGAGAGCCAGTAGTCGCCGCCGTTGCGGATGCGCCCGAGCTGGTCCTTGACCGCGCCCGACTCGAAGTTGTAGGCGAGCGTCACGCCTTCCGGGAGATGGCGCGCGACGTCGGCGTTCCAGGCGCCGCGTTCGGGGCGCACCTGCGGCTGGTAGAACCAGCTGATGTACTCGGCGTCCGAACCCGCGGCGCGGATGCCGCGCATGATCGCGCTCGCCGTCTCCCAGTGGATTTGCCACGGCTCAAGCCCCGCGCAGCGAGGGCAGTTTCCGTTGAAGCGCCCCGTCAGCGGGTCGAATCTCGAGAGGCACGTCGTCTCCCGTTCGCCGTAGGAGATCATCATGATGCCGCCGAGCCGCGGAACTTGTGCGAAGATGTCCTTCACCGACTCTTCAATGTAGCGTTGCGCCGCCGGTAGGAGCGGACACATCAAGGACTCGCCTGCAACCGTGCACCCGAAGAGCTCCGGATGCTCCTTGAGGAGTGGATCATCCTTGCCGCAGCGGCGCGGCTCGATGCAGAAAATCCACGTCTTGATGCCATACTTGAGGCAGCGGTCGACGGTGCTGCGAAGTTTCGCGAGGCGGCGCGCCGCGTCGGGCGAGCGCTTCGTGAACGACGTCTTCGCGAGGTCGCGCCACTCCACCGTGAGCCACAATCCGTTGATTCCCTCGTGCGCGAGGCGGTCGAGATAGGGCTCGGGGTAGTAGTCGACTTCGTCCATCAACTCGTCGTGGTTGAGGGGTGGGCGCTTGATTGGGCCGAAGAAGCAGCGCGCGATGCGGTTGCGCACCCAGGGCTTGCGGACGCAGGGAGCGAGATCGCCGGCGCGTACACGGTCCTGGTAGTAGTAGACGGCGCGGCGAAGGCCCTCGTCGTCTTCCGTCGTGATCGTGACCTTGCCGTCCGCGCCAATGTCGATCCTGTAGCTTTCGTGTCCTTCCACGGGGGCGCGCACAAATGCGACATCGTTCGTCGGCACTGGTGGCAAGGACTCTGGCTTTGCCAGCTCTTTGCGGAATGTCCATTCCGCCATCCCTGGATAGGGTGGCGGTTCTGAGAAGGGTGCTGCGATAGCCGTCGCCGCCATCGCGACCGCCACGATATGCGCCATAGCCATCAAGCTCTTCTTTCGCATGCCTCATATTATACCACTTAACGGCAGCTGGCGTGTAAATCGCGGCAGATTCGCCGCGTTCGCGCCTTAACGTTATCTGACCCTAACCGACGCAATCACTGCTAATTCGACGCCACTCGCTTCCGGTTGTCGCAGATGGTGGATTATGATAAAATACCTGTCAAATGGAACTATCGCGTATCTTTCTTGCTTGTAGCGTGGCGGCCGTATCGTTTGCAGTCTCTGCAGTCACAGTTTCGGGGCCCGGCACCTACACGCTTGACGCGGGAACGCTTGCCGTTGGACAAACTGTCACGCTGACGGCGGTCCCAGATTCCGGAAAGGCCTTTTTCCGCTGGACGGGCGACATTGGGAACGCTGACCCTGCCGAAGCAACAATTACTTTCAAGGTCCCAGGCGACAGCATCGGCGTGCTTTTCGGAAACGAGATCGTCGTCAAGGCGGACGGCACCGGCGACTATCCCACGCTCAACGCCGCCGTCGCGGCGGCGTCCGACTACGACACCATTGTCCTCGAAGACGGCCAGCATACGAATGCAACTCCCGCTTTTGTGGTGATTGACAAGCCGGTCAAGTTGACGTCGCGCAATGGGCGCGAGACGACCTTTTTCAAGAGCATTAAAGTGCCGAGCGACAACAAGATCAACGTCAATCCGGCGTACAAGGGCATTCAAGTCAACAACTCCCTCGTAATCGTGAAGGACATCACGTTCTTCAATTTCGGATGCGACGGCGTGCAGACTCCGCGCGGACTTGCCGTCTATCTCCAGCAGGGACTTGTCGAATACTGCACTGTTTCGAACACGCTCCCGAACCATGGCGCGTCGGCGCTTCACATGACGGGCGGCGAGACGCGCCACAGCCTCATCGCCTATAACCGCAGCAACAACAACCAGAACGCGCCTGGCGCCGGCGTATATCTTGAAGGAGGGACGATCACGAACTGCGTGATCCGCGGCAACAGGGCGTGGAAAAACCATGGCGGCGGCATCTACGTGAACGGCGCGACGGCACGCGTGACCGGTTGCGTTATCGACGGGAATATCTGCGACTTCGACGACGACAAGCCACGCTACGGCGGCGGCGTCTATCTCAAAAGCGGGGTCGTCGACAACTGCGTTATCACGAACAACACGGCCGCCCTCGCCGCCGGCGTCTGCCAGGTCGGCGGAACGTTCCTCAACTGCCTCATCAAGGACAACCACAGCGCGAGAAGTTACGGCGGCGTCTATTCGACTGGTGGCGCCATCGAAGACTGCATCATTGCCGACAACACGGCAAAGGTTTTCGGCGGACAGGCACTTTGCATGACAGCGGGTTCGATTTCTGGGACGACGGCCATCGGGAGCTTGTACACTATTCCCAGCCAGGCCATTGTCTCGATTGCCCCCGACGTGACTGTTTCGGGCTGCGAATTCCAGTGTCCGAACATTTCCGGCGCGACGGAGATCAACGCCTCCCTCTTCTACGCGACGGGCGACTGCTACGTCGAGGCGAGCCGCGTCGTCGGCCTCGCCCCGCTCGCCGTCGCCTTCACGGCGCACTGCCTCGGCGACGCCTCGGCGGCGGTCTGGGACTTCGGCGACGGCGGAACCGCAAGCGGCGCGACCGCCTCGCACACCTTCGCCGCCTGCGGAATCCACACCGTGGCGCTGACCGTCGGCGCGGAGTCGGCGACGCTCGACATCCACGTCCTCCCGACGGACACGTATGTCTCCACAACCGGCTCCGAAGAGTTCCCCTACGACACCTGGGAGAAGGCCGCGCACGACCTCCAGAGCGCCATTGACGCCGCCTACGCCGACGACAACGTGGCCGGAACCGTCCATGTCGCCGCCGGGAAATACACCTACGGCGGCGCAAACCGCAACGGCTCCAACGTCCCCTGGTTCATGGTCGCGAAGCCGGTGTCGGTTGTCGGCCCCGAAGAGGGCCGGGCCCTTTTCGACGGCTCCAACAACACGAGGGGAATGTATCTCTTCCACTCCCAGGCCTCCCTCCGCAACCTGACGTTCTACCGGTGCAAGAACGGCCAGAACGGCGGACCGTACATCGGCGGGGCGCTCTACATGACGGGCGGCGTCGTCTCCAACTGCACCATCATCTCATGCCACGGCAACTTCGACGGCGCCGTGACGGCCGAGGGCGGGTGGCTGCAGGACTGCTATTTCGGCACCAACAGTTGCAGCCCCTCCGGCGATGACAGGCGCGGCGCGGGACTCCAGATCTACGGCGCGGCGACGGCGACGGGATGCGTCTTCGAGAAGAACTCCGGCGGCTACGGTGGCGGCGCCTCCATGCACCACGCCTCGGCGGTCATCTCCAACTGCGTATTCCGCGGCAACTCGGCCAGCGGCTGCGGCGGCGGTGGCGTCACAATCGACAACGGCCTCCTCACGCACTGCGTCATCACCAACAACACGACGTCGGCGGCTGGCGGCGGCCTCCAGCTCAAGAACGGCACCGTGCGTAACTCGATCATCGCCTTCAACAAATCGACGAGTACCGGCTCCAGCTACGGCAACGGCTATGGCAAGGCCGGCGGTGGCGGCGTGAACATCAACGGCGGCACCGTCGAGAACTGCACGTTCTACGGCAACACATCTTCGTCGCAGACGCGATGCGACGAACTTTTGATAGGAAATGGCACGGTCCGCAACTGCATCTTCGTCGGCACGGACGTCACGCCGGCGAACGATGTATACAAGCGCGGCGGCACGGCGACCTACTGCCTCTTCCGCACGGAGGTCGCCGGCGACGGCAACATCACGGGCGACGCGAAGCTCAAGAACCCGCAGGCCGGCCGTTTCGAACTCCTCTACGGTTCGCCCTGCCTCGACGCCGGCATGGCGATCGCCGCCGTCGCGACGGACTTCGCCGGCGCCGCGCGTCCGGCCGACGGCAACAACGACGGCACGGCGGCCTGGGACATCGGCGCCTACGAGATGGACTTCGCCGGGCAAATGATCGCCTCCTTCGAGGCCGACGTTACGAGCGGCCACGGCGAGACGACCGTCACCTTCACGGCCTCCGTCGATGGCGGAACCGCCCCCTACACCTACCGCTGGACCATCGGCGGCACGACCTACGAGACGAGCGAAAACACCTTCACGCACACCTTCTCGTTCGGCTCTCACGACGTTACGCTCGACATCGAGGACGCCACGGGGGCGACGCTCTCCGAACCCGTCGTCCGGACCGGGCTTGTGCAGATCAAGTCGCCCGTCGTGTACGTCTCCACCACGGGTTCCGGCGTCTGGCCCTACGACACCTGGGAGAAGGCGACGGCCGACTGGACGCTCGCCGTCGGCGCCGTCCATGCGACGGACGCCGAACCGGGCCGCATCCTCGTCGCGGACGGCACCTACACGCGCCACGACACCGACAACTTCACCGTCAACCTCACGCTCCCGATTGAGTTCGCCGGCACAAACGCCGCCTGCGGCGCCGTCTTCAACGGCGAGAGCACCTACCACAAGATTGTGTGCGTGAACAACGCCATGGCAAAGGTCGCCAATCTGAAGTTCATCAATGTCAAGGGGAACTACGGAGATGATCAAGGCGGGCTCTGGCTTTATGTCGGCACGGTCTCGAACTGCGTCTTTTCTGGTGGAAGCGCCAATGGCGCGGGGATGGTTCGTCAGGAAGGCGGACTTCTCTGCGACAGTGTAATCAAGGACAACAGTGCGGGCGATCATTCTGGTGGCGACCGCTATGGCGGCGGACTCTACATGCGGGGCGGAACGGCGGAACGCATAACTATCCAGGGTTGCAGGGACGGCACGGCTGGCGCGGTGCGACTCGACGGCGCGAGCGCCATCTTGCGCGATTCCGTCATTCAGGGGAACTATTCCGAGACCGGCGGGGCCGTCCTGCTTGACAAAGGTCTTGTCGAGAACTGCATCATCTCCAACAACACGGGCAAGTCGATCGCAGGCAGCCTCGTCACCTTCGCTGCGGGGCCAGGTGCGACGGTGCGCGGTGGGACGCTCCGCAACTGCCTTGTCGTGGATAACCGCATGACGAGTGCTAACGGCAGCGGAGGGGCCTTGCATGTGGTTTCTGGTGCGGCCTACAACAACACGGTCTGGGCGAACACGCTTTATTCGGGCGCGACAAACGATATCGGCCAGACAGGCGGCACGGTGGCCAATTCGATCGCCGGAGTCTTTGTGCCTTCCGGCGGCACGCAAACGGGCAATTACATCGGCTTCGTGCCTGGGTTCGCCAATCTCTCCGTCGGCGACTTCTCGCTCACGGGCGACTCGCCATGCCTTGATATCGGCGATTGGACGTTCTGGGGCGAGACGAGAGGTGCGGCGAGGGCTGCGAAGGACATGGCCGGGAATTCACGACTTTGCGGTCGCTCGGTCGACGCCGGGTGCTACGAATGCGCAGCGCGGGGATTGTCCCTGTTTTTCCGTTAAGATCGCACGTAAAAATCTGCTGCTCACTGCAATTGACAATCGCGCGAATTGAGTGTAAAATAACTTCAATTCCAATGAGAAGACTTGATATGAACTTTGCCCGTATGTTTGCATTTGTAGCATCAATTGCGGCATTCGCTGTTCATGGCGGCGCCATTGGAACGTCGTTGTTTAGTCATCGGATTCCAATTACAGTCTCGGGATATGATGGCGAGTCGACGCTAACGAACTTCCCCGTCCTTGTGAAGCTCGCCGACAACGCGCCGACTGGCTTTGCCTACGCCGACTGCGCATCGGACGGTTCCGACCTCAGGTTCGCAGATGCAGATGGCAACCTGATCCCACACGAGATCGACACGTGGAACACAGCAGGCGAGTCGCTCGTTTGGGTGGGAATTCCCGTGCTGACCAACAATGCCAGTTTCACGATGTACTACGGTGCAGACAGTCCAGGCGCGGCCTCCACGGTGAATTTGTGGTCGCTTGCCGGATATGCCGGGGTCTGGCACATGACGGACGGACACGATTCGTCGTCGAGTGGCCTCAATGGAACGCTTGTCTCTGGCATATCTTCCGTAACTATTTCAAAGCTCGGCGGCGCGCTTGACTTCAATACGGCAAAGATGGGCGTAGGGACGACGCCCAACAGCGACCTGGCCAATGGATTCTCGCTTGAAGCCTGGTGTTATCCGCGTAGGCTTACCGACAAAACCGGTGATAGCAGCAAAAGTGGCAATGCTTTCTTTGGGAAGAATCTCGCCATGTCTGTTCGCATTCAGGAATCTAAAATCAGATTGACCACGCCTTCAGTCAAAGACCATGATTTGGCAAGCTGTTCCATCGTCGCAAATGCGTGGTTTCATCTCGGCCTGACATTTCTGCCAAACACTGCGACAACTGGAACCGGCACGACGGAAAACCAACTCAAGATTTATAAAGACGGCAATCAGAAGGCCTCTCTTGGTGCGTCGCGCATTCCCAATTTGGGCGACAGCGCCGAAATGTGGATTGGCGGCAATCAGTGGCCCGACCAGGCATTCGAGGGAATCCTTGACGAGTTCCGCCTTTCGTATTCCATTCGATCAGCGGACTGGGTCAAGGCCGCTTACGACACGGCCGCCGACCCTGTGGCGTTCGCGCATTTCGGAAAGGTTGAGCTGACCGACCCGAGCGCACCTTCGCTTGGCGCGCTTTCGGTAGTTGCCGAGAACGGGGCGTTTGTCATCTCCACGTCTGTTGCCAAGAACTTTCCTGCATTCATCGTCTGCACAGTCGGCGGAACGGAATACCCAATGACGACATTGGACGCTTCTCTTCCTGCAACCTACTCAGCCACGATTTCCGGTCTTCCCTCCGGCACATACACGGCTGCCGTGCAGGCTACAGCTACGAGCGGGACGGTCGTCTCTTCGCCTGTCTCTGACGCATTCCACTCTGGTGCGCTGACTGTGACGAAGGTTTCAGATGCCGACGAAATGACGCTTGCTCGGGGCGTGTTCCGTGTCTCGCGGGCAGACGCAGATTCGACAGGTCTTCCTGCCCTGACGTTTGGCGTCGCCTTTTCCGGCGACGGGCTTGCCGCCGTTGTCGCTCCGGGCATTGATTCCGCCACCATTCCCGCCGGTGCGTCGTCCGTCGACATCTCCATCACGCCCGTGTTTACAATGGGCGTTAATCAGGACGCCGATCTCGTCTTGACTGTTTCGGGCGAGAACATTGGCGAGGCTTCGTCGGAGACGCTCACCGTCTTGAACTCGTCCATCAATCCATCGGTTCTCTATGTCGCCACTACGGGCGACGACGCCAACGACGGACTGTCGGTCTTGACCGCGAAGGCGACAATCGCTTCGGCGCTTGCCGCGCTGAAGGCGCTTCCCGAGGGCTACGATGAACGGACAGTCTATGTCTGCGACGGCGACTACGCGTTCGATTCCGGCGAGGAAATCGCGACGATGGTCGATTTCCCTGTTTTGGTGACGTCGCTTTCTGGCGACGCGTCGAAGGTGCGCATCACACGGACAGGATATTCGAAGCGGATTTTCCAGATCGACTGTGCAGATGCGGTTGTCTCGCATTTGACGCTCTATGGCGGAAATTCAGAGCAAGGTGGCGCGACTTACATTACCGCTAACGGAGGAACGCTTTTGGACTGTGTCGTGTCCAATTGCGCGAATTCAACATGGAATTCGCATGGTGCGGTATATGTAAATGCAGGACGCGTCGCACGTTGCCTTTTTAGGGAGAACGGATACAAGGTTGGATCGGGTCTTTATGCCAAGGCCGGCGTAGTTGAGTCGTGCCTGTTTACGGGGAACAATTGCGGCGCAGCTGGTGCGGCCTGCCTCGAGGGAAGTGCCTCGCTCGTGAACTGCACAATTGTGGCGAACACCGGTTCGTCGTGCTCTGGTGTCAGAATGAACAACAACAAGGGAAAGGTTGTCAACTGCGCGATTTTTGGCAACACGGCCCCTGACTCTGCGACGGGGAAGGTCTTCGACTCCAACGGCGCTTGCTTCCTGAGCTGCGCGGCAGACCTCGAAATCCCCGACGGAACCGGATGCCTCTGTGTCGAACCGTCGTTCCGCGACGCCGAACACGGCGACTGGCGACTCTCGCCCGCGTCGCCGCTGATAGACGCAGGAATCGATGCTGCCACGTACGGCGCTACTTCTGCGAAGGACTTTGACGGTTCTGCGCGCGTTGTTCCAGTTTCGGTAGACATCGGATGCTACGAGAATTCGAAGAGCGACGTCGAATGCGGCTTCGTCTATACATGCGCCGGATATCTCATTCCGACGGAGATTGAGTTCACCGGTGTGGTGTTTGGCTTTGCGGAAACGCCCGATTTTACGTGGGACGTGACGAACACCGGCACGGAAGAGACCGAGCATCTGTCTGGTGCTTCCCCGACATGGACGGCTTCAGAGCCGGGCGTCTACTCCGTCCGGTTGACGGTCTCGGGGACGGAGGGCTCGGCTTCATACGAAATGGCGTCCTGCATCAAGCTTGCGCCAGCCGACATGTACACAAGCCCCGGCAACGAGTCTGCTGCGTATCCGTACTCCACGCCTGAGACGGCGGCGCCTAGTATCGCGACGGCAGTAGCCGCGGCGGTTGACGGGACGACGATACACGTTCTCAAAGGCGCGGATGGAATCTATCCGCAGTCCGCGACAATTAAAGTCGAAAAAGGGGTGCGCATCATCGGCGAGACGGGCAATCCGAACGACATTGTCTGTACGAACCTCGTGGTGAATGTCGACAAACACGGAATCTTCCTACTTAACCATCCCGATGCCTTCCTAGCCGGGCTGACCCTGGCGAACGGATCTCTCAAGGCGAATTATTCCGATGGAGCGTGCCTGCGCATTAAGCCAAGCGGCGGAACGGTGTCCAATTGCGTGATCTGCTCCGGTCAGTCACAGCATTTCGATAGCCAGGGAGCTGGCGCGTACGTGCAGGCGGGAATCGTCACGCATACCCGCTTCACGGGGCGTTTCACGAGTTGCCCAGCGTACAACGCGAATCCCACCTCCAAAGGTGTTGTTGCGCACCTTACCGGCGGACGTCTCGAAAACTGCCTGTTTCACGACATCGAGATTGCGCCGACGACGGCGTCGGAAGGCAGGTCGTGCGGTCCAGTGGTCTCCGTGACGGGCGGCACGATGCTTAACTGCACCGTTGTCGGACGCTGTCAGTGCATCGGCACCGGAAGCAGCACGGACGGGAACTTTACGAAGTTCGACGGCGGTTCGGGGATCTACTGCGGCAGTTCCGGATGGGTGAAGAACTGTGTGTCCACCTGCGTTACGAACATGAACGGCGTCGTCACCCCGTTCTCCGGCAATGCTTTGCGCTTCGTGAATTGCGCGGGAGACGGCGGGGTTGTATGGGGCGGCACTGACTGCATAGACGGAATGCCCGAATCATTCTTCAATGATTTCGAGGGCCGAGACTACACGCCGAGATTCGAAGGACCGCTTGAGAACGCAGGTGTAGAATATGATGGCATGGCCACAGTCGATCTTGTGGGGAAGAACCGCAAGGTCGGCAAGTACATCGACATCGGTTGCTACGAGTGCCAGACGGAGAATGGTTTCTACATACATCTCAGGTGATTTTCCTGCACGATCTACATGTTCTACACAGCTAAAACGATAAAGGAGACAAAATGATCGGACCATTGGTTGCGGTTCTTGTGGCAACGGCTTCGCTTGGAGTGGCGAACGGCTTTACGGTCGATGCGGACATGCCTGCAGGCAACATCATCGTCGAGAAGGTCGACGGCGACTTGGTGGAGCTCAAGAAGGACATGCGCGACACGAACGGCCTGTGGATCTACTGGGCGTTTCGAGTGAAGGGCGCAAACGGGCGCACGCTCAAGTTCAAGTTCCTGAACGGACCTTCCGTCGGGTCGCGCGGCGCGGCCGTGTCGACGGACGGCGGACGCCTCTGGCGCTGGTCCGACTTCGAGATGAACGACCCGCGCGATTCCGTCTTGGGGAACCATGCGTCGCTTTACGAATTCACCTGGACGTTTGGCGCCGATGAGGGCGAAACGTGGTTTTGCCAGACGATCCCCTACACTCAGGGCGACTGGGAGCGCTTTGTCGCGTCGCACGAGAAGGACCGCGGCAAGATCTTCGAGACAGGCGTTCTATGCAAGTCGCGCAAGGGGCGTCCCGTTGAGATGGCGCGCTTCGGGCGTATAGACGGCAAGGCCAAGTACAGGATGCTAGTCACTTCGCGCCACCACTGCGCAGAGACGACGGCGACGTTCGTGATGGAAGGACTTCTCGAAAGCTTTTTTGGTGATGACGACCTCGGCAAGTGGATGCGCGACAATATCGAGATAAGGGCGGTTCCGTTCGTGGACAAGGACGGAGTCGTCGACGGCGATCAGGGCAAGAACAGAAGGCCGCACGACCACTGCCGCGACTACAACGACGACAAGCCGTCGATCTATCCCGAGGTGCGGGCGATACGCGAGATGATGCAGAAATGGGCGAAGGAAGCGGGCGATCCGTCTGTCGTGATGGACATCCACTGCCCGTGGCTCCGCGGCAGCTGGCTCGAGAAGGACAACTCCAACGAGTACATCTATACCGTAGGCATCAAGCAAGTGGAGCCGGTGCAGCGCCGCTTCTGCGAATCGGTCGAGCGTGTGCAGCGCTCCGGGCTTGGATTCCTCGCCTCTGACTACTACAATGCGGGGCGCGGCTGGAACACGGGCTCCAACTACAAGCAGGGCTCCACCCTCACGCAGTGGGCAATAAGGACATGGCCCAATGCGCCGCTTGTGATTGCTTTCGAAATTCCGTTTGCGAACGCTCGCCGCATGACGCTCACTGCGCCGTATTTCCGCCTCTTCGGGCGTGACATCGCCCTCGCGCTCCGGGATTTCCTCTCTCCAGACAACTAATTTCTACATGTTCTTGCCTATGAGTTGGAAAAAGGAAAAACAATGAAAAAACTGGTTTGCGCATTTATGGTTGCATGCGCAGAGCTTGCACTCCATGCAGCCGTCCACGAGGACGACTGGGTCAAGGTAGAGACGCCCGACAAGGTGACGCCTGACGCCGGCTTTCACGTGAAGGTCACGCTCAAGAAGGACCTTGCGCCGTCCGAGAACGTCACTGTCGCGATGCACCGCTTCAAGACGGACGGCGGCTGGCTCAACACGGGAGAGTGGCGCCCGCCGCAGACGATGAAGAAGGGCGAGACGAAGGTCTACGCCTTCACTGCGAAGTGGATGGACGCGATTGGACACTTCGGCCCGATTGTGTTCATCGCCCCCAACGGCGACTGGAACAAGGCGAAGCACCGGCTCTTCTGCGGCAAGATCGCCTGGGCGATGTCGCCCGGGGAGGCCGCCACGAAGAAAGCGGAGGCGGAAGCCGCCGCCGCTCGCAAGAAGCCGCCGGCGGGAATCACCTACAAGAAGAGCTGGATCATTCCCCGCGGATGCTTCAAGTCGGGCTCTGACGAGCCAGCGAGGGAAATCCGCGAGAACGAGTCGTTTGATGTCGTGGCGGACTACTACCTCGATCCGTCCGAATACTGGAACAACAAGTGCCATGTCGTGGTCTTCGGCTGCGGTCCGTGGATCGACAACCCTGACGGCGTCCACGAAAAGAGCAGGCGCCACGTAAACTATCCGGGGGCGGGCTGGGGCTTCCGAGAAGTGAAGCCCGGCAAGGGCACGGTCCGCATCACGCAGAAGATCAAGAAGTTCCACCGCTACAACTCTCTTTTCTTCCACGTCCGATTCCGCGGCGGCGACGACAAGGACTTCCCGTGGACGAAGATATGCGACGCGCCGCGGATGATCCGTCCTATCAACGGACTTGACATAGTCGCGCCTACAGCCGGCGGTCTCTTCGTTGCGGGCCGCGACAAACCAGTTGTCGACCTTGTCGCCGGTTCCGACGCGAAGGCCGGCTCCCCCGTTGCCATCAAGATCCTCGCCCTTGACGATGTCGGCAAGCTCGAGGAGGTCGGCTCTGTCTCGACTACGATGCCCGCGCCTGGCAAGACGACAAAGGTCGATCTCTCGAGCGCCATCGGCAAGCGTCTCGGCTGTTTTCTCGCTGAAGGGCGCTCTGGAGACAAGTCGGTCGATGCGTTCTTCGGTGTCATTCCCGACGTCGACAAGGCGCTTGGCGGCAAGCGTGCGCCATTCGGCGCGACTGACCTCCACACCGACCTCGAATGTGCGACGGCCGCCAAGCTGGGCTTCTCGGTGAACCGCATGTTCGTCGGCTGGGGTGGGCTTGTCCCGAACCGCGGCGAATACCAGTTTGACTGGGTTTCCGGGATGATGGACCGTCAGGAGAAGTACGGCATCAAGCCGTGGCTCATGCTCATCGGCGCACCCGAATGGGTCCTGCCGCCGCACGTTCACTCGCCTGGCTTCGAGCCGTTCCCGTTCGACGAAGCCGGCTGGCGCGAGGCGATCCGCGCGATATCGCAGAAGTTCGGCAAGCGCGTGTTTGGCATCGAGTGGCTAAACGAAATCACTCCTGGCAGCAAGTGCTCCAATCCGACCGCCGACTACAAGCGCTTCTGTGAAATCGGCGCGGAGGAACTCTGGAAGGTGAACCCGAAGGCGCACTCGATGATGGCCGGCGGCCTCTGGCCGCGCAACTTCCGCCTCGACGTGCTCGGCGCGGGAATCGGCAAGCACGTCGACATCCTCCCAATCCACTATGGCGAGTACGAAAGCGCGTCCGAGGCGATTGCCGACGCCGCGGCAGGCGGCATCAAGACCGTCTGGAACGACGAGGCCGCCGCGGGCATATCGGTGTGGGGCATGGGCGGACGCGAGGCGCTCGAGCGCAGCGTCTTGCAGTCGCGCAGCGTGCTCCGCGCATGGCCCGCCCAGCTGGTGGCGGGCGTGAAGGGCATAATCTACTTCGGCGGCGAGGCGAACCCCGCCGGCAACTGGAAGTACCTCCTCGACGACTATACGCCGCGTCCCGTCGCCGCAACGCTCGCCGTCATGTCGGCCAAGCTCGGCAACGCCCGCCCGGTCGGCGCCTACTACGCCGAACCCGGCGCGCGCGTCGTGGTGTTCGAGCGGAAGGACGGTACCGCGCTCGCCGTGATCGGTTCTGCGAACGGCGACGAGAAGTCCGCGCCTGTCGAGGTGACTGTTCCCGCGACGCCCGGCTCCACCGTCGTGAGTACCGATCATCAGGGCAACACGCGTACTATCGCCGCCAAGGGCGATGCCATTACCATAAAGGCCGGTGCGATGCCGTTGTTTTACGAGGGGCTGCCGCTGGCGCCGCTCGCCGTTCGCTGCGCGCTTACGATCGAAGGCCAGGGGCCGCTCACGCCCAAGCCCTCCGTCAGCTTCGTGAAGGGCGCTGCGCCGCAGTTGCGCATCTCCGCCCGCAACCCGCTCAACACGCCCATCGAGGGTGTGGTGGTTGGTGTTACGATTGGCAACGGAGCCAAGAGCAGCAAGACGCTCAAGCTTGCGCCTGGAGCGAGCGAGCACTTTATCCTCGACTTCCCGGCTTCTGCGCTCCCCGCCGGCCCGTCGAAGGGCGTGGCCCGCATCGGATGGAAGCTCTCCAAGGGTAATGTCGTCGCGCAGACCCATTTCGCCGTCGACGTCGTCGATCCGGCGACGCTCGGCAACCTTCTCTCGAACGGCGGCTTCGAGGCGAACGGCGGCTCGAAGCACGGCTGGAACGGCGGCGGCAAGGTGGTGAAGCTCTCGGGCTCCCGCCCTGGCGAGGACGGAAACGCGCTCTCGCTTGACCACGGCAAGAGCTGGATGCAGCTATTCCAGCGCGTCAACCACCCGGCTCCTGGACGTAAGATCCTCTATACGGCGTGGATGCGTACGGAGAATATGAACGCTGGCTCGAACGCCTCGCTCATCCGCCGCAACGGCCCCTCGCGCGACTTCTACATGCCGGACATCTTCGCCGCCCCGAGGGACACTGCCGGAGCGTGGCAGTTCATGGTGAAGGTCCTTGGCACTACGGCGGATGACGTCGGGGTGCAGGTCCAGCCCGTTGCCAGCGGCGAACACGGGTCCGCTCTCTACGACAACATCCGCGTGACGCTCTACGACGGGTCCGACTGGGCGGCCGAGGCGCACCGCACTGCGAAGCCGAAGACCGTCGATGGCGATTTCTCCGACTGGGACTTTGCCGATCCGATTCCGCTTCTCTGCGCAAACCAGATCACGTCTGAAGGCGGCTACAAGTGGACGCCCGACAACCTCTCCGCCATCGCGCAGCTCGCGTGGGACGACGAGGCGCTCTATGTCGCCGCGCGCGTGCGCGACGACGAGCATGTCGCCAAGACGGACGCGGACACGCTGAAGGGCGATGCCCTGCAGATAGGGCTCCATCCCGCGAATCGCCTCGTTGGAGCCGACAACGCCGCAATCGAGTGGTTCATATCCGCCGCGAGCCCTGGCAGCGGCTCGGGCAAGCACACGGTCTTCCGTCCGGCGGCGCATGCCGCGGGTCTTGCGAGCGGGCAGCTCGCAAAGGACTCGTCTGTCTACGAAATCTCCGTCAAGCGCAACGGCAAGGATACCTGCTACGAACTCAGGATTCCGTGGCGTGACGCGGGCGGCGTCCGTCCGCAGTCTGGCACGCGTCTCGGCCTCTCCATGCGCGTGACAGACGGTGACTCTGGTGCGGCGCGTGGCGCAGCGGCTTGGGGACGCGGCCTCGAATCGTGGACGCCGTCCTCTTTTGGCTCGCTCGTCCTTCTGCCGTAAAAGCGGCAAAACGCCCTTGACGGCAGGCGCGTGGTTTTGGTAAACTACGCACCTGTTGTCATCCAAGACACATGGCGAGGTAGCTCAGTCGGTAGAGCAAAGGACTCATAAGCCTTGGGTCGAGGGTTCGAACCCCTCCTTCGCCACCACCCAAAATACCCCCTTGCGCCTGTCGGCGCGTTTTTGATATACTATCCAAGTTTTCGCACCAGACGGGTGGCCACTTTAGCTCAGTAGGTAGAGCACATCCTTGGTAAGGATGAGGTCGGCGGTTCGATTCCGCTAGGTGGCTCCAGAA
>Ga0265298_10001969_pt1 | contig 29586 bp, 22 predicted proteins | sample AusTroGonzalo_MG_3_FD_193486 | JGI IMG/M metagenome (GOLD analysis project Ga0265298, IMG submission 193486) | Bovine rumen microbial communities from tropical cattle in Woodstock, Queensland, Australia - Gonzalo_01 | ecosystem: Host-associated > Mammals > Digestive system > Stomach > Rumen ...
TGACGAATTTCTGGTCTATGAAATCCTATATATTGCCTAAATACACATGCTGCAGACCTTCCTCAAGGGCTATTCGCTTAGCAGCGTGTAGCGTATGGAGCGGTGTGGGCGGGATGTCCTGCATGCGATAGCGGGGGAAGAAACGGCTAAAGTGGAGAGGAGCGCCAGCAAGTCCGTTGTCCGTCATCCAGCGGCACATGCGGCGTATCATCTCCATGTCGTCATTAACGGTGGGGATGATGAGGTTAGTCAGCTCTATCCACACGCCGGCATCCCTCATGGCGAGAATCGTGTCGAGCACTACGGAGAGACGGCCGCCGCTGACACGCTGATAGATGTCGTCGCTAAAGGATTTCAAGTCGATGTTGGCGGCGTCGAGATAGGGCAGGAGGTCTGCAAGTGGTTGTGGACAGACATAGCCTGCCGTAACGAGTATGTTCCACAATCCGGCGTCGTGAGCTTGGCGGACACAGTCTGTCACATATTCTATATAGGTAAGCGGCTCGGTATAGGTATAGGCGATGCCTGGGCAACGATGCTCCATACAGAGACTGACCACCTGTTCGGGCGAAAGGCTGTAGTGACTGACATCCGTCGGCGCAACCTGTGAGATCTCATGATTCTGGCAGTTCAGACAACGGAAGTTACAGCCCGTACAGGCAATGGACAGGCACTTGGTACCCGGATGAAAGTGGTATAGCGGCTTCTTCTCAACAGGGTCGATAGCCAGCGAGCAGGGTTTGCCATAGACCTCGCTGACCAGCATGCCGTCGTGATTCCTGCGACTACGGCAAATTCCCGTCTTTCCATTCGCAATACGACAATGATGTGGACAGAGCTGGCACTCTACCCTACCCTCGTCCAACCGCTGGTAATAGCTACACTCTTTCATGATCAGTTGTCATGTTAGAACACAATAGCTTCATAGACATAAAGCTCTGCATCGCGCCATCCGTCCCATCCCAATCCTGCCTTGTCACGCGAACAATGACTTACGAACTCCTCTTTGCTCCAGTTGACCTCGTCGGCAACCTGCGGCAAGTATGTCCCGCTGTGATAACCCTTGCGGATATAGATTCCATGATGATGCAGCTGGAACTCGTCTAAGCTGTGGATACGACGCATGGGTGTCAGGACAGATATCTCAATGTCCACATCGGCCAGCTCTTCACGACGTAACGGCATGAATCTCGGGTCTTCAAAAGCTGCCGCCCTCGCCATCTCTGCCACAATCTCACACAGGGGGACATCCTCGCCGAAGTGTCCGATGCAGCCACGCAACTGTCCATGCTTGTGAAGCGAGACAAAGGCACCACACTTAGCTGTCAGCTTTTGGCTATTAACTTTGGGCAAAGAGCTAAGTGCTAACTGCCAAGAATCAACAACCCCTTTTCCGTCAAGGCTGTCCTTGATGCTGGTCAGTGCAATTGCCTTCAGGGTTCGCTTCTCTTCTTCTGAGAGTGAAAAACTCTTCTCCTTGTCCCGGAGGATGGCAAAGGCATGATAGCCCACCACACGGCTGTGGTCATGATCGCCAATGTCGCCTGAGTTCTGATACAACAGGTGTTTCACCTGATAATGGCTGTCAAGCATCAGCATGAGGGTGACGATGGGAAATTCGCCACAGGCACTCGTAGCCAGATTGCGCTTGCCGCTACGTGCATTTTCATTGACAACGGCAATAAACTGACTGACATCGCCGCTTTCCACGGCCTTGCCCGTCCGGGCATCCACCTCGTAAGCATCGTCATACGACGGATAGTGTGAGAAGTCACTGCTGATGACGAAGAGGTTGTCATCGTTGAAATAGGGCTTCAAAACTTCTGCTATCCGCTTCAGCTTCTCGTAGTCGTTGGTGGATATAATAATAGGTACAATAGGAGGCACCTCTTTGAGCCGTCTTTGCAGGAAAGGCAGCTGCACCTCTAAGCAATGTTCACGGTCGTGAGCCTGCGGCTGATAGGAGTACACACTGTCGGCTGCTATTAGCTTTCGGGCTGTCTCCTTATCCACCCTCACCTGTCCCAACGGTGTAGCATAATAGTCCACCTCGCCGTTTACCGATGCACCGTCGAGCCAAACCTGGTGACTGGGGCCCAGTAGGAAGATACGCTTGTAGGATTTGGCTGTAGGAAGGGTCATATAGGCCGCTGCTGCTACATTGCCTGAGAAATAGTAACCTGCGTGAGGTACAATGAGTGCCGCCACGTTTTCGCTTGTGACAGCTTTGGCACTGTCCTCACGACTTTTGGCATGCCTCGCGAGAAAGCTGTCTACTTCATGGCTGAGCCTTTGGGGATCGCTGTCGTAGAATCGGCCGGCCTGAGTGGCTGGTCGCACCGTCGGTGTGGTTGCTTGTCCGTCGTTCATATTCATCATCATGATAGCTGCTATGAGTATTACGAGCATGATTAGTGCGATAACAAAGATACTTTTCATAGTTTGTCGGCAAAGGTACGAATAAGCGAGAACAATACAAAACAAAAAGCCCCAAAAAACCTTAAATCTTATCTGTGTGTTATGGTAAAGCATACTTTTTTTCGTATCTTTGTACTTAAAAATAAGGAGTATAAGGAATAATAACTTAAAACTATAATTATGAACATCAAGATGATGCTGCTATGTCTGGCATCTACGAGTTGCTGGGCACAGAAGGACTCTGTTAATTCATTAAGCGTCGACCTGAACTTCCTGTCTCATGGTGAGGTGTGCGGCGGCGGTCTGCCTAAACCTGACGATAAAGATGATTATACGGAAGACCGTTCGAGTTTTCTCTTCGGACGTACTCGCCTGATTGTGGACTACGGGCGGAAAGGCCTGCAGGCACATGCTGTCATCCAGAACAGTGCGATATGGGGTATGAAAGGCAATCAGGCTCTCAACCTCTATGAGGGTTGGGTGAAGATGACGGCCAAGAATGGTCTCTTTGCACAACTGGGACGCGTGGCCCTATCGTACGACGACGAGCGCATCATCGGCACCAACGACTTTGCCACAGCGGCCCTGTCACACGACATACTGCGTGTGGGTTACGAAGGTCACGGGCACCAGGCACATGCCATACTGGCCTATAACCAGAACGGAGAGAGTGTCTATTCCAACACCTATTACGTCAACGGAGCACAGTACTACAAAAACATGCAGACCGTATGGTATCATTACGACGTACCGACAATTCCGCTGGGAGCTTCACTACTCTTCATGAACATCGGCCAACAGTCAGGCGATCCTGCAGACGCGTATCATCACCCATCGACCAAGTATCAGCAAATGTTTGGCGGCTACCTGAACTATCATCCCAAATTCCTGACGCTTGAAGCCTCTTATTACCGGCAGACGGGCAACCAGGTGGATAAATATATGGGATACATACCTATAAGAGCCTGGATGGCCAGCGCCAAAGCTACCGTCAAACCCTCTGAATGCTATGATGTCGAACTTGGCTATGACCACCTGAGCGGTGACGATTATATCCCTGTGAATTACGGCGGACTCAATATGGTGCGCCATGAGGTGATAAAAGGTTTTTCACCCCTATACGGTTCTCGCACCAAGTTCTATGGCATCATGGACTTTTTCTACGAGAGTGCCTACTCCAACGGTTTCACCCCAGGTTTGCAGAATGCCTTCGCCGGAGCCAACTACAAGCCCTTCGACAAGTTTACCTGTAGCGCCACCTACCACTATTTAGCTGTAACGACCAAGCTTCATGAGCTCGACCGCACACTGGGTCACAGCATTGACATTCAAGCCAGATATCAGTTCTCGAAGGGTATATCTCTCTCAGCTGGCTACACCCAGATGCATGGCACAGAAACGATGGCTCGCCTGAAGCAGGACGGCAGCAGCAAGCTCGCCCATTGGGGATGGTTCTCGCTGGTCGTCTCGCCCAGCCTGTTTACCACCAAATGGTAAAATGCTAAACGCTTAACGTATAAACCAAAGTCGCAGCTAAAATAATCTTACACCGAAAAAGGCACGCGCACGCCATTTGTTCTGGTTGACAACCACCCTCTTGTCATCAAAGACAGAGTTATTCATGACGAGGTTGGCACCGGCAAAGTAACGCGAGGAGAAATTGTGGATAATGGCAATACGTTCGTTGAAAATCATGTTGAAACGCATGCGTTTGGCCTCTTTGCGTTCACCATTCACAGTAAACCTGTTGCGATTATAGACCACAACGGTAGGCAGCATGGAAAGGTGAATCAGCCATTTCCTGCCGAGCACCCAGTTATAGCCGTAACCGCCGCCAATGCCGATATGCCCTACGTCGATACTGACATCAGGGGCATTCTCGTTCCTGGCCTTCAGCTCGTCCGACGTGTCAATGATACCTCCCTGATAGCTAAAGCCTGCCAGCCACGAGCCTGCCGAACGGCGTTGGATGTAGCTTTGGTTGAAGACAGCTGGGAAGGAGAAGCGACGATGATTAAAGGTATAGTAGCCTACGAGGTTGACCACTTTCATAGAAAGGTCACCCGATTCTAATGGCTGTAACTGGTCGCCGCGTCTGACATCGCCCGAGAGCGACTCCGACCGCTGATAGCTGAAGTCGAGACCTATGCGGCTACTATAGTAGTTGAGGTTAAACTCATAGTCCTTATAGGCTCCGCTCATCTTGCCAGGATTGATGGACAGCGAGGCTGAGAGACCTCGGTAGGAAGCACCGACGCTCACTGTAGTCTTGAGCGTGGTGCTGAGATCTGCCTTCGAGTCGATGCCGTTCACCGTCCCCTTCGCATGAAAAGTGTTGCCCGTCTGGTTCAGCCTCGCCTTCACGGTCAGGCGTCCTTCAGGGCGAACCACATAATTCGTGTCGTAGGATGTACGATAATAGCGGACCGTGAGGACGCTATCCATGCGCATCCTCCGCTGTCGTCGGTCGAGCTTTTGGGCCATTAAAGGTAAAAAAGTAAAAAGGCATAGAAGCAAAACTCCCGTCACCTGCACCTTTCTCCCTGTTACAAAACATTTGTTCTTCATTCTCTTCCTTTTTACCCTTTATTTCAAATCCGGCAGCTCCAGCCACTTGACGTAGCAGAAATCTAAATCTTAAATGCTCAGTTCGTCAAGCACGGTGATGAGACGCTTGTCGAAACGCTTGTCGGTACGGATGCACTCAGAGAAGGGAACATAGACGATTTCGTTGTTGCGAACACCAATCATAACGTTGCGCTGACCCTGCAGGATAGCCTCAATAGCTCCCACACCAGTACAGCTGGCCAGGATGCGGTCACGGGCCGACGGGCTACCTCCACGCTGCAGGTGGCCAAGAATGGAAACACGTACATCGAACTCAGGGAACTCATGCTTCACACGGTCGGCATAGTAGAGGGCACCACACTTGGGACTCTCTGAGACGATGACGATGCACGACTTCTTTGACTTACGGATACCACGACCCATAAAGGCGGCCAGCTGGTCGACATCAGTTGCTTCCTCAGGCACGATGGCAGCCTCGGCACCACAAGCGATGGCGCAGTTCTGTGCCAGGAAGCCAGCATCACGCCCCATCACCTCGATGAAGAAGATGCGCTCGTGCGAGTTGGCAGTATCGCGGATACGATCCACACACTCCATGATGGTGTTCATCGTCGTATCGTAACCGATAGTAGAGTCGGTGCCATAGAGGTCGTTGTCAATCGTACCAGGCAGACCGATGACAGGAAAGTCGAATTCCATACCGAAGTCACGGGCTCCTGTCAGTGAGCCGTTTCCACCGATGACTACGAGAGCGTCAATTCCTTCCTTCTGACAAGTCTCATAGGCTTTCTGCCTGCCTTCAGGAGTTACGAAATCCTTACTTCTGGCAGTCTTCAGGATGGTACCGCCCTTGGTGATGATACCACTGACGTCCTCAGTAGTAAAATCTTTTATCTCACCCTTGATGAGTCCGTCGTAACCACGATAGATTCCCTTGATATTGAAACCATTATAAATACCTGCACGTGTCAAAGCGCGGATGGCTGCATTCATGCCTGGGGCATCGCCACCAGATGTTAGAATACCGATAGTCTTAATTTTACCCATAGTTGTCTTTCTTATTTTTGCCTTTTAATATTAAGCTTAACTTGATTAGAATTCATATCCGAGATTGATGTAGAAATAAGTTTTCTTGGTATGGTTGCTATAGCCCAAGGTAGCGCCGACAGGACCAAATAGCGTGTTGTAATAATAAGCGCCTTGGACACCTATCATCGTTCGGTGATCGAAGAGTTCCTTCAGCTTTGCTGCCTGTTGGCCACCAGCCACACGCAGTAGCACGTAGTTGCTTTTACCTATCCGTTGCTGAGCTTGAAGCTGGGCGGCTACGAACTGATTGCGAACATACTCCAAATTGCCGATGCCGGCAAATGGCATCTGCTGCTCGATGTAGTGACCGAACCACTCGCCACCAACGGTATTGTAGAAGCCGGCAGGAACGACGGAGCCAAAGAGCAGACGACCATAGACCATTGGCTGGAGGGTGAATCGGCTGCCGATGGTAAACGACATGCGCAAGTCGCCACTGACATCACTCATACCAGCCGTCTTACCCTGTTTGTTACCCTCGGTATCGTAGACGTTAAGCTTAGCGAAGTCATTGGTAAAGTAGGCGTATTCAGCATTAAAGCGGGCACCACGCGTGGGGAAGTTCCAGTCGTCCTCGTTATGAAAGGCCAGACGGGCACGGTAACTGAAGAAATGTTCGTTTGCGAGTGGAACCAGAGTCACCGACTCCGAGCCGAGTTTGTTGCGGTAGTGCATGAAATCCCAGCGCAGTCCTATCTGCAGGTTGAAATGACGCAAGTCGAAATTGATTGGCAGGAACTCAGCTTGTAACTGATTGTAACGAATGTTATAATCAAGATTGCCATTAGTGTAGATGTCGACATCGTTTCGGCGGAACGAATAGCTTAACGTCGGGCGTGTAAAGGATCGAGGATGAACGGTAATCTCACCACGGACCATCAGACGCTTAGCCAATCGGAGCGTGATGTCGGTCTCCACGGGGATGGCTGTCTTCAGTGGTATGTCGAGGCCCAGCTGCAAAGCGGCATTTTCTTCCGTATCGTAGCGCACGCCAGTATGGAGCTGCACAGACTTGCGGTTGCCGACCGAGAGGACGACGCGTACACCGCCAGCTTCGGGTACCAGTCGGCATTCAGCGGTCTGGTAAAACAAGTCTATTCGCATCGAAGTGGTGAGCTGCTGCTCCAGTTCGGCATCGATGGTCTTGACACGGTCAAGATGAAATTTCTGAGTCAGGAAACGCTGGTCCTGGGGCGTCATATTCTCAAAGACATAGTCGATGACATGGTGCTGGTCGGTCATGATATTCGGACGCAGCGGATACAGAATCTCGGATTTGGCATCTTCGGGAATGCCGATACGCTTCTTCAGAGCAATGATCTCATCCCAGTGGCGCATGGCCTCTTCCTCACCGTAACGCATCAGCGAGTCAATGGCTTCCGCTGAAAAGCTGGCGGTAGAATAACCATGAGGATCCACATTCATCCAAAGGTCGGTAATGGCTTTGTTCTCGTCGTACTTGTTGACGCAGTTCACATCAATGATCTGGCCGACTATTTTCATAGTGCCCGTGATGTCCTCTGGCGACTTCGGCTTGCCATTCAGTGTGACGCCGATGACGATTTCAGCACCCATCTCGCGGGCCACATCAACGGGATAATTATTCTTCAAACCGCCATCCACCAACACCATATCGCCAATCCTGACAGGCGAGAAGGCAGCTGGGATGGCCATTGAGGCACGCATGGCCTGTGGTAGCCGACCACTATGGAACACCACTTCGCTGTTGTCCATGATATTCGTGGCTACACAGGCAAAGGGAATGCGCAGGTCACGCGAAAAGTCGAGCGAGTCCGTATAACCCATGCAAAGCTGTTGGAACAGTTCAGCCAAGTTCTTGCCTCTAATCAAACCGCCGGCACCTAAGTCGCGTTTACCGAAGGTCAAGCCCATAGAAAAAAAATAGGTACTCTGTTTCTTGCGGTCGAGATAACTCTGTTTGCGCATGTCTTCCTTATCGGTAATCACGTAGGTCCAATCCTGCTTCCTGACCATGGAGTCGAGCGAATGGGCGTTGTAGCCGATGGCGTAGAGTCCTCCGACGATGCTGCCTATCGACGTGCCAGTAATCATGTCAATAGGGATGCCGGCCTTCTCCAGCACCTTCAGCACACCGATATGTGCCATACCCTTCGCACCACCACCACTCAATACGACTGCCACTTTTTTTCTGGCGACTACCGTACTATCCGTCTGAGCACTCACCGCGCTACACATCAGTACGGCAGCAAGTATCAAGAATATCCGTTTAGTTTTCATTTTAGTTTTAGTTTTCGTTGACATGATTATTATTTTGGCTACAAATGTACAAAAAAAACGAGAGAAGAACAAAAAAAAGCAGTTTTTTTTCTTCCGCGTGCCAAGTAAGTTCGCACTAAAGCACAAAGTTACAAAAAAGATGAAGGCAAAACAATTCCCTAAAAATGCTTGGAGGATTAAGAATAAATTTGTAACTTTGCCATCAAAGATGTTGAAAACAATCTTTACAGCACGATGAAAAAGGAAATTGTTACGTTGCTAAGTCTTGTAGCTTGGCTGCAGGCTGGCTGGGCGCAAAATACGGTGGAAAGCATCCGTCAGCGCTACACAGAGATGAAAGAGTATGTAGATAGTCACACTGGTACAGACACGTACGACGGCGCCGATTTCGGTGAATACTACCATTTGCAGGCGCGCCAATGGCTGCCAGGTACAGGTGGTCACATAGAAGACACATACCTGTATTGGGAGGAGGTTGAAAGCGATGATGACGTCATCTACAAGCCACACCGTGTAAAGTTCGTCACCAAGAAGTTTAACTTTGCGGCTCGGAACTACTATCAGGAGTTCCTCTATGACCCAGACGGCAGCGTGGCCTTCATCTACGCATACGACCCCATGACGCAGTTCGAAGGCGATACTGAAGACATGCAGTACGAGTTCAGGTTCTATCTCGACAAAGGACACCTAATCAAGGCTGTCGTCAAGCGTAAGCGCTGGGACGATGCCGAGTATCAACAAGTATGGTCGGGCAGCACGCTCAAGTCGCCATACCAGTCAAGCTTTGACGAATACATGAACGCTGCCCGTACCATGCAAGCGCTCTTTATCAATATTGAGAAAGAGGCTTATTAACGTAACGATTGATTATCTTCTGGGGGCACCAGGAGCACCAGCACCAGGTCTGCCAGGACCACCGAAGCCGGGGAATCCCTGCGGCTGGGGTGCAATTTCAGGGTCGCCAAAGACGGAGGCTTCTGCATCCTGTTCATTCAGCTTGAACACCATGAATTTCGGATTCTTCTCGGTGCATGGTTTCCAGTCACCACCCTTCGGACCGTTAGGGTCGCTGTACTTAACGAAGTTGGTCCAGGCGGTAAGCATCTTCTCAGAAAGGTCCCAGTCGCCCTTTGTCCAGGGACGCCAACAGTGCTTCAGGCTCTTGAAGACAAACCACAGGTCGCTGGAGTGGAAAGCACCACGCAGACGCTGAGTGACCTCAGGATGACTACCGTCATCGGGCAACGGACGAGCGAACTCGTAAGCCCATGCCTTGCCGCCCTTCTCTGCGCGAACCTTACAGAACTCAGCGATATTAGGAGCCATATTACCCATATCGTTGAGAGTGAAGCCTATCATATATGGAACGTCAGCCAGTGTGCCGCCGCGAGTAGCATCGTCGAAACTCTTCTCGCTGACATAGCCGTCAATCATCGGCATGAAGGGCAGACCCCTACGCATAAATGACATAGGACCAGCGGCCTGCTGGCCGTCGTCATTAATCTGGTAGTAAAGAGTAGGCAGTGCAAAAATGGTCTCGGTCGAGGCGGCACGCATCTTCTGCAGATCGGTCAATCCAGCCCAGTCGAAGACTTTCTTGGCATTGGCTTCAGCATCGGCAAAAGAGCCTCCACTGTAACGGGCACCCATCGGGTTACCATTGGCATCGGGGATGCTCAGTCCCTGGGCACTCATGATGACAGCCTTGTGGAATAGGCCACGAGCCAACGGAGACTCACACAGCGTACGTACGCTGCCACCGCCGGCACTTTGTCCGAAGATGGTCACATTGTCGGGGTCACCACCAAACTGCTCGATATTCTTCTTAATCCACTTCAAGGCCTCAATCTGGTCGAGGATACCGTAATTACCTGACACATGGTGTGGACTCTCAGCTGTAAGTGCTGGATGTACGAGGAAACCGAAGACGCCCAGACGGTAGTTGATAGAGACGAGCACCACATCCTTAGCGCCCCACTCCTGACCGTCAAACTCAGGCTCAGAGCCAAAACCCTCGCGATAGCCGCCACCATGAATCCACAGAGCTACAGGCAGCTTCTTTCCCACTTGTCCAGGAGCCTTGGTCCATACGTTCAGATACAGACAATCTTCACTGAAAGCGGCCTCCTTGCCATAGCCCCACTCGGTGTAATAGCCCCCAGTATACTGAATGGCTTGGAAACTCGGACGCCCAAAGGTGTCGCAAATCTTCACACCCTTCCAGGGCACAATAGGCTGCGGCTCCTTCCAGCGGTTCTCACGGATAGGAGGTGCGGCGTATGGTATGCCACGATAGACAAACACATCAGGATGGTCATCGGCCAAGACACCCTGAACCTGACCACCCTCAATTGTTAACACAGGATTCTCGGACAGAGCCGAGTGTGGCGTTACGACCTCTGCTGCATGAGCAGACACTGCTACCATGAGCAGAATAGGCATGAATAGTTTTTTCATAAGTTATAATTTCCTTGAACTTGTAGTTGACGTTTAAAAATAGAAGGCGGCGGCTACCTGCCAGGCGTGGGTCTTGTCTTTCGACTTCATTTCGTCTACGCCTTTCTTGATGGTGAACTCGCCAGTAGAACCAAGGGCCAGGTTGTAGTTCACCGATACCTGTGCATGCTTGGCTACGAAGAGGCCTATGCCGAAATTAGCACTGAGGTTCGACGTCTTCAGTCTCCACTCATTGGTTCCGAAGTCATCTTCTTTGTCACCGATGTTAAAGCCGAACTGCGGTCCAAGAAAAGCAAAAATTTCCAGAGCTTCACCCAGACCGACACCCATACGCAGATTGATGGGAACCTGAATGGTCTGGCTCTTCATGGTTGTGGAGGTTCCGTCCTCGCCCTTGATTTCAGCCTTGCGCTCATCATAGAGTCCGGCAATGTCGACGCTAAGGCCAGTAAGCGGGAGTCCCACCTTCACCGTAGGACCAATAAAGAAGCCCACCTTGTTCTTCACATAGTCTTCCATTTCGCTCTCTTTCAACGAGACATTGGTGAGGTTAAGACCACCCTTTACACCAAAGTTAACTTGTGCCTGTGAGGGCATGGTCATGGCCACGCACATCACGATCATTGCTAAAACTTTCTTCATAACTTAATATAATTTAAAGATAACGAAACCAAAACCTTAACGGTAACGAAAACCAAAGCGAAAACAGCCAAAAGCATTAGTGTCTCTGCCTGCGGACGGAAACCCGGGCATTGCCTGACGACGGCGTACTGCTCTGCTTGGGTTTGCTGCTCTTAACCTTTGCCGTGGTTGTCTTGCCGCCTTCCCTGTCCTTGCTCTTCTTAGCAGTCTTTCCTACCTTAGGATCGAGCTTGGCAATAGAATCGAGCGAGTCTTTCTTCTGCTTATCACCAAAGATGTTCTCCTCGAAAGCCTTCAACTCTGCCTCAATCTTTTTCTGCTCCTTAGCCAATGCAGAGTCGTTGGCACAGTATTGTGCCAGCGTCTTACCGAGCATATTGTTCGTCTTGTAGATCTTTCCTTCATAGCGGTTCAGCGTGAAGTAGTCTTCCATGGACATGGTGGCTGCATTGTTCAGGTTTGACGTCATAACAGTCTGACGGCTCAAATACGGCTCCAGGTCGGAGTAGTTCACCCAGAAGAGCGGATATTTGGAAGCCTCGCCACCAAAATCGTCCTCGCGCAGCATGACAGGGCAGATGCTCTGCACCTTTCGGTGGAACGTCGAGTTGGCATCGTCAAAGTAGGCACTCTCCTTCAGGTAGTAGAGCTTCACCTCAGCCGACGGGATGTCGCTGTTATCGACGCGTAGCTTGCCGTCCTTCTCTTCATAGAAGATATGATAGTTATCAAGCACCGTCTTCATCTGCACCCTCGCAGAGTCGGTAAACACCTCGTTGCCGTCCAAGCGGTACTCATAGACGGGAATATAGCCGCCCAGAGCGAGTTTGAACATGTAGGTAAACAGGTTCAACTGCTTGTCAATGGGTTCCACAGGATAGTATAGTCCTGCGTTGGCATCGTCGTTGAGGTCTACCTCGCGGTAGATGTCACGACGCCATACCACCGTCTCAGGCATGTCTGTCGCTGTAGGGAACATCAGTTTCGCCCTCATGGACATGCCTTGGTTCTGCGACTGCGTCCTCTGCTGTTGCTGACTGGCCTGCTGCTGTTGCTGGCGACGGGCCTTAGGCTGTGCAGCGACATTCGTCGCAATTAAAAAATTAAAAAATGCAAGAATTAAGATGCTACGCTTCATATTTTAATTTTTAAATGATTACATTGTTACTTAACGATGACTTCCATCGAGGCATTGAGCTTACGCGAGATGCCATCAGGACCAATAGCCGTCACACGGGTGATATAGAAACGCTTGTTGCGCTGCAACTTACGGAAAGTATCCTTCTGACGGGCCGAGAAGCTGGCACCCTCAGAAACCATAGGAACGGCATTACCCATGTTGTCAAAGAAGACAGTCTCGAAGCTCTGTACTTTGAAGGCAATGTCAAGAATACCATCGTCGATGGCAGCACCAATACCGTCGACTGCCATCAGCTGGGCTTTCGACAGACCGCCTCCCTTGTAACGAACAGGGCTGCCGCTCTCGTCCTTCATGGCGATGTACGGTGTGGGGTCGGGCAGTCGGCGCACACGGAAAGTGAACTGTCCCATCTGCTGTGCACGGCCAGTATTGGTCGAAGTGACGGTGATGGTCACGTTCTGACCGACGGTCGAGGGTCTTGCGATATAGCGGCCAGGTCCTACGGGTTGCAGTGAGCCGCCTGACATGGTAGCCTGTACCTTGTTGAGGGGAACACCTGGCACCGATACGCTCAACGGGTTATTATAGCCGGCATAGAGCACGTTCATAAGGTCAGCCGACACCGTTGCCGACGGGTCTACCACGGTATATTTCTGTTCGAAGTCACGCTTGATGAGTTCACCATTTCCGTTCATCATCTGGATAAAACCTGAGAGGGTGAAGTCGCCCGTGCGGCCCGTCACGGTTTCATAGAGTCCGTTGGGAAGATTTACCTCACGTCCGCCGATAAAAATCTGGGGCACCTGCGTGGTGTCGACTGCAGCCATGACGATGCGTGCCGAAAACTTGTCACCGCGGACGATGGTCTGCGAGTTGGGAATGACGAAAGCATTCAAGGCGTTCACACGGATATCCTTCACGTCGATGTTGCTCACCAGGGTATGTAACACTTCACCTTCAGCATAGCGCACGTCGCTCTGCAGTTTGCTCAGCAGCGTCACGGCAGCAGCAGCAGGCATCGACTCAAACATGTATTCCTGCCAGTTCTTACCCATAGTCACGGCATCCTTCGGAATGTCCGTAGTCAGGTTCGAGGCGATCATCTTCTTCTGATGCTCATCGGTCACCATGGTCAGCAAACGTTGGCGATAGCTGTTGATAGCATTATACAGCTCAGCACCACGACCACGACTGGGAGACAGCATCACCTGATTGGCAGCCTCCAAGTCTTCCTTGTTGCGGATATTCTGCGGATCACCATCCTTGCCGTCAGCTTCCTGAACAATTGCCAGTTTCAGGTCGGCTGCCAGGTTAAACAGCGAGTCGCTCATCTGTTTCACCATCTGCGACTTGTCGAACCACTGCTTGACCTTCTGCGGGTTCTTCTGCATCTGTTCCGCAAAATCGTCGTATAGTGCCTGGTTCTCCCGCGCTGCATTCTCGGTGGTGCGGTTCAGGCTTTCCTCCACAATGGAGAAGCCGTTGAGCACCTCAGTCGAGACGTTCAGCGCAAGCATGGCCATGAGGACGACATACATTAGGTTGATCATCTTCTGGCGCGGAGAAACGGGTCTTTTCTTGATTGCCATATTACTTTATTATTCGACATTTCGATATTTCGACATTATTGAACAGCAGCCCTCACCTGCATGGCCTCAATCATACGGGCGTAGATCTTGTTCAGCTCTACAATCTGCTCAGCCATGTGGCGGGTCTGTTCGTTAATCTCGTCGATGGTACTAATCTGGGCACTGGCACTCTTCAGCTGTACCTCGTAGACACGGCTGATGCCTGTCAGCGTACGGTTCAAGTTCTCCATCTCTTCAGAGTCGCGGGTCAGGCGCTGGCTCTGCTCCGACACCTGTGCCAACATCTCGGTCAGACGGTTCAACTCATCGATATAGTTGGAAGTGGCTTCCTTCAGTTCCTCTCCCATCGGTAGAGGCTCAGGCTGGCTTGCAACAGCACCGCCGCCGATGACTGGACCACCACCGATAACACCACCGGCAAAGCTAATGGAGCCGCCCTCTCCAGCAGTCTCGTTTGTGGCAATACCATCGCCACCTACTGAACCCACAGAACCGCCACCGCCATTGATGACGATAGTTCCACCACCGCCACCGCTGATAACTGCAGTCCCAGCCCCAGAAGCTCCAGTGGTCTCAGCAACCCCAGAAGTCCCAGTAGTCTCAGAAGTCCCAGCAACCACAGCCCCCTGTACGACAGGTCCTAAGCTGACGGCAGGCACCTGTTCGTCGTCGCCGACATGGATGTCCAGGTCCATACCATCTGTTGTCTTGTCGAACGGACGGTCGAAAGCAGAGATAAAGAACACAAACACCTCGGTGCCCATTCCTAAGAATAGGAAGAAGTTGGCACCAGGCAGGTGGGTGAGCTTGAACAGGGTACCAAGAATCACGATAGATGCACCCCAGCTATAGGCGTAGTTCAGGAAGGTCTGTCCTGGTACGCTGTCCATCCACTTCTGCAAGCGGTAGATGATATTCAGTTTGCTGTATGTTGTCATTTCTATTTACTATTTGACGATTTACGATATACTATTCTTAGTGCTCAGATTACTTTTTTCCTTTTTTCACCTTTTCACTTGTGGTATTGGCCAGACTGCGCACACAGCGGAAGCCGATGTAAGAGCGAGGCTGGTTCTGGTATTCATACGTACGCCAGGCTGAGCGGATGTACGATTCCGGATCTTTCCACGAACCGCCACGTACACTCTTTTTCTTCATCCTGTAGGGGTCTTCCTTGGCTGCATTGTACTTCAGCTGCGGATTGATGTCGTTCATGGCATCGACACCAGCTTCAGTATAGATGGTACTGCACCATTCAGCCACATTGCCAGCCATGTCATATAGTCCGTTGGAGTTGGCTGCATAGATGCCCGTCCTACTGGTTATCAGATTGCCATCCTTGGTATAGTTACCGTTGTCAGGCTTGAAGTTGGCATAGAAACAGCCATTACCTGTCACTACGTCTTCATTGTCCCAGGGAAATTCATTCTGGTCCTTGCCACGGGCGGCATATTCCCACTCTGCTTCGGTCGGCAGACGATAGCGCTGTACGTAGCGGGCAGCAGGTCCCAGTCCGCGCAGCAGATACTCCGTACGCCAGGCACAGAAAGCATTGGCCTGCTCCCATGTTACACCCACCACAGGATAGTCGTTATAGGCGGCTCCGCAGAAATAGTAGCGCATGTAGGTCTCATTGTCCGAGTTGGGGAAATCGTTTACCCAGCACGTGGTGTCAGGATAGATGTTGACAATATACGTGTTCAGGAAGTCCCATTCACCCGTGTACTGGCGGTTGATGGTCTCACGCACGATATTTCCTTCATCGTTGATGTATGCCGTATCTTTCGATATCCAGATTTCCTCGTTGGGATTCGGAACAATATCAGTATTCAGAATGCGCTCCTCAGGATTCAGGCGATACTTACGCTTGGCAGCCTCGGTGTAGTCATATATCTCATAACGGTAGTTCATCTGCCGCCAGTCGAGCAGTTTTTCGCCAGTAGCCGGATTGATGACATACAGGCTCTCGAAAGCACGCTGCTCGTCCTCGTTGGGCTTGCGTGGCAGTGCCTTCTTCCAGTTCAGGTGAGGCTTCACAGGGTCGCCGTTCTTATCCTCCTCTATTTTATAACTCTCGTCGCCACCGTAGGAAGGATCGGCCAGGCGCTCACGCAGAATAGAGTCGCGCACATAGTTCACAAACTGGCGGTACATCGAGTTCGTCACCTCGTGTTCGTCCATCCAGAAACCTTCAACCGAGATGTCTCTTGTCGGCGTCTGCCTGCCCCAGAGGCTGTCCTGCTTGTCAATACCCATCTTCAGGTGACCACGCTTGATGAGGGTCATTCCGTGCGGAGTGGGTTCCGTAAATGCCCGTCCGCTGGCTCCAGTCACCTCACCGCCCGTTGCCGATGCCATCTTGTTGCCGAGACATCCTGTCAGCGAGAAAAGTAAAAAGGTAAAAAGGTAAAAAGGTAAAAACCTCTTTGCCCACATGCCTTTTTGTCTCTTCGTATTTACCATTTTTTTCATATTATCATTTATTACTTCTTTACCTTTATAGTTTTTTCTTTCCATCAGAGAAGTCTCACGCTCTGATGCCTGTTACGTCCCTTCTTGAAGAGGTTCAGCACAGTCTTGTAGCCCACGAACAATTCGTGGCTGCCATGACCGACGCCAATGGACGATGTATAGGCTTCGTAGCTATATCCCAAGTCGATGCCGTGAAAGTTGCCGCCGATGAGCAGTGTCACCGAGTTGCCTGGACTATAAGCCAAACCAGCATAGAGAATACGCTGCTCGTAGGTGTATTTCACACGACCCGTCACATCCACTCTGTAGCCGACACCATCGGTACGTGCCAACAAAGAGGGGTGTATTGATAACAACGGATTCTTTAGCTGAATATTGTATCCGCCTGTAAAATAATATGTTCTGCTGATATCCAGGATACTTTTTTCGCCGATTTCTATCGATGGTGCTGTCACATGCGACACCGATATGCCAGCGTATGCCTTGCGGTGCTTGTAATACAGTCCGGCAGACAGGTCAAGGGCTGTCCCTGACACGTCTGTTTGTGTGAATGCGCGGTCGGATGAGTTCTCCAAATCCAACTCGCTACCCTTGAACTTCTCGCTCAGCAGACCTGCCTGTATACCGATACTCAGCGTTCCACCAAACAGTTTCTGCTGGTAGGCATACTGCAAGGCCAGCCGCTGGTGCGTGAACAGGCCGATGTCGTCGTTCATGATTTGCAGACCCACGCCGTGATAGGTGTTGAGGGCAAAGAACGGCATGTCTGCACCGACATACATGGTCTTCGGGTTATTTTCGAAGCCAGTCAGACTCATAGCGTATGCGCCAGCCACGTTGATAACCGGTTCTTTACCCACAGCGGCAGGATTAAACAACGGCTCCAACGTCCAGTAGTGGGCGAAGGAGGGTTCTTGTTGCGCCGAAGCCGTTATCACAGCCATGAGCAACACGCCTGTTATGATGATTTTGCGCATAAACACGTATTAAATAACGTAAACTCTTGTGGTTTATTGCATTTTTTTCTTAACTTTGCCATCAAAATGGTTCAAACAGATGAGTATCAAAGAAAGAACAGAAGCACTGCGTGAAGAACTGCGTCGTGAACATTTAGGGGCATTTATATTCCCAAGTACCGACCCTCATAACTCGGAATATACGGCTGATTGCTGGAAAGGCCGCGAGTGGATCAGTGGTTTCAACGGCTCTGCCGGAACGGCTGTCGTTACCCTTCGTTCGGCAGCTCTATGGACCGACTCCCGCTATTTTCTTGCCGCTGAGGAACAGCTACAGGACACAGAATTCCAGTTGATGAAGCTGAAGATAGAGGGTACGCCCACCATTGCCGAATGGCTGGGTAAAGAGCTGGTTTTGGCGTCGACGTCAACGATAACTTCTACTGAAATCGGCATCGACGGTTCCACCTCATCAGCTTCATACATAGAGGAGCTGAAGGCTGAGTTGCGCAAGCACGGTGGTCTTACCTTGCGCACCAACCTTGACGTGCTACAGCGCATTTGGACAGAACGCCCTTCGATTCCCATGAACCCCATCGTACCGCAGCCCATAGAACTGGCAGGCGAGGACACATCCTCAAAACTTACCCGCATCCGTAAGGCACTCCGTGAGCAACATGCCGACGGCATGCTCATGGCATCGCTCGACGATATTGCCTGGACACTCAACCTCAGAGGCTCCGACGTACACTGCTGTCCTGTCTTCGTCGGTTATCTGCTTATCACCACCCAGACCGCCACTCTCTTTGTCCATGAACAGAAACTGACCACGGAGGCACGGCAGTCACTGGCCCGCTACCACATTGCCACTGCCCCTTATACCAAGGTCAAGGACGCCCTTGCCCATTATCCGGACTACAACATCCTGGCCAATCCCGATGAAGTCAGCTACACCCTGATGGCTGCTATCAAGACCAAGGAAATCATCAAGGAACCCTCCCCTGTACCAACACTCAAAGCCGTGAAGAACGAAACCGAACAACAGGGGTTTCGTCAGGCCATGCTACGCGACGGCATTGCCTTGGTCCGCTTTCTGCACTGGCTGAAACCAGCCGTTGAAGCGGGTGGACAGACGGAAATGTCCGTCAGCCGCAAACTGGAAGCGCTACGCGCCGAACAACCTCTCTATCGGGGACTCTCCTTCGACACCATTGCCGGCTACGAGGCTCATGGGGCCATCGTCCACTACGAGGCAACGCCTGAGACCGATGCACCCCTGCGCCCTGAAGGTCTACTGCTGCTCGACAGCGGTGCCCACTATCAGGACGGCACCACCGACATCACACGCACGATAGCCCTCGGTCCTGTCACAGAGGAACAAAAGCACATCTATACGTTAGTGCTGAAAGGCCACATCCAACTACAGCTCCTGCAGTTTCCTGACGGTGCTACCGGCACTCAACTCGATGCCATTGCCCGTCGTGACCTGTGGCACGAAGGATTCAACTTCCTGCACGGCACAGGTCACGGTGTAGGGGCTTTCCTGAACGTCCACGAAGGTCCCCACCAGATTCGCATGGAGTATAAGCCTGCCCCTCTGCGTGCCGGTATGACTGTTACCGACGAACCAGGCATCTATATGGCAGGCCGTTTCGGTGTCCGCATCGAGAATGTGCTGCTGATTCAGCCTTATCGCGAAACCGACTTCGGGCGTTTCCTACAGTTCGAGACCCTCACCCTCTGTCCTATCGACACCACTCCCCTCCTACCCGAATTACTCAGCAGTCAGGAGTGTGAATGGCTCAACCACTATCATGCAACCGTCTACGACCGCCTTGCTCCTTACCTCGGTCCCTCTGACCAACAATGGTTACGGCAGGCAACACAGCCAGTTGTAGTTCACTCAGCCTCCTCTCGCTTAGCCTTGTAGTAGCGGTCAACGAAATTGATTTGATCACGGTTGGGCACCATGATGAGCGTAGCACCATTGCTGAACTGCATGGTGGTTGGCTTGGCATCGTCAAACGTCGGCCAGTACGGCAGACCCTTGCTGTTGGGATTACCTGTCTTGGCGAAGTTCACCCAATACTGCTGGAGGATTTCAGCTACAGCAGCCTCGTTAGGATATTTGTCCGACTGACCGAGGAAAGTGTTGTTCAGATACATGATGTCATCGGCATGGGCCACACCCTTTCGGCGTGGGTCTTGTGAGAAACTGACCGTAGAGGGCTGGGCGAGATAGGCAGCATAGACGGCACTCTTACCCGTCTTGCTCTGCAGGCTTACCCAAGCGTAGGAAGGCCATGCAAAAGCCATATCACGGAAAAGGTCCGCATTTCCGTGCCATGCCTCGTCATCCGTATTGCCCGGATAAGCCTTCAGGGCTTCATCGGCGAAATCGCCGAAAATGCTACGCACCTGCTTCTGATAGTCCTCAGCCTTGATGTTACCTGGGGTAAAGAGGGCACCCTCGTCGCTGTTGGTCATCACGATGACGGGCACATCGTTATACTCGCCGCGCTCGTAGAGCTTATGCTGGTCGTCGCAGATGACATAGCTGTCCACACAAGGCCAGAAGCCGGCAAATCCCACATTACCATCACAAAGAGCCATTGCATCCATCTTGCGCATCTGCTTGATGTTCTTCTTCTTCAGATGCTTCTGGAAAGCGAGGCCCTGCTGTTCGGCACCCTTTTGCGAGGCATCCATACCCAACGTACGTGGCTGGTCTCTCCACGGGGCAAACGAACCGCCACTGTGGCTGATGGCTGCACGGAAAAGTCCCTTGGCCAATGGCGAGCCACAAAGCATGCTACAACTGATAGCACCGGCCGATTCTCCGAAGATGGTGACCTTCGTCGCGTCGCCGCCGAAGTTAGCGATGTTGCGCTGCACCCACTGCAAGGCATAAATCTGGTCAAGCAGACCATAGTTGCCAGAATGTCCGTCCTTCGACTCTTTCGTCAACTCAGGATGAGCCAGGAATCCTAACGCACCCGTACGATACTCGATGCTGACAATAACGACACCACGACGGGCCAAACTTGTCCATAGGTCACCGCCATACCATTCTGTCTGGAAACCACCGCCATGAATCCACACCATCACTGGCAGACGGTCAGCAGCCGACTTGGCTGGTGTGGCAATACCAAGATACAGACAATCCTCACTCATCATGTCTGCCGTACGGCCAGGACGTGTAGGCTGTGGTGGCAAGGGACCGAATGTGTCGCACACCCTGACACCTTCCCAGGCCTGAGCTGGCTGCGGTGCCTTCCAGCGCAGATCACCCACAGGTGGTGCTGCGTATGGGATGGCTCGGTAGATGGCCAGGTCGCCATCCGCGATTCCTTCTACATCGCCCGTTTCCACGTGCGTTTTCAACAATGGCTGTCCCTGTGTTGCCGTAGTTACGAACAGCAGTCCTAAGACCAGCAAAGATAAACGGAAATTCACTCGCATAATCACGTAATTTATTGATATTAATACTATTCAAGCGATAGTCCTAAACAGACACGGTGCAAAGATAGTGAATAATTTTTAAACAGCAAAGAAAACACAAGCTTTTTCGTAGAAACGCTCTTGGACAGAACCAAGTGTGGTGTTGCAATCTTGATACCGTGGTACGACCAAGAACTAAGCCACATTCCTCTTTCGTGGAGGCATGACACGTTCCTCGATAGTCTGGAAAATAACGAAGAGTACGGGAACGATGAACAACAGGGCAATGGTACCGATGAGCATGCCGCCGATGGCGCCCACACCCAGCGAACGATTGCCATTGGCGCCGATGCCTGTGGCCAAAGCTAATGGCAGCAGACCGAAAATCATAGTCATGGAGGTCATGAGGATGGGACGCAGACGCACGGAGGCAGCATCAAGGGCTGCCTTGACGATGCCCATGCCCTGGCGACGGCGGGCGGAAGCATACTCCGTCAGCAGGATGGCGGTCTTGGAGAGCAGGCCGATAAGCATGATGAGTCCTGTCTGCATGTAGATGTTGTTCTCCAAGCCCCACAGGTGGGCGAAGATGAACGAACCAGCAAGGCCGAAGGGGACACTGAGGATGACAGCCAGAGGTATAAAGAGACTCTCGTAGAGACCACAGAGAATGAGATAGATAAAGACAATGCAGATGACGAAGACCAAGGCGGTGGTGTTCTGTGACGAGGCCTCCTCACGTGACATACCGCCGAACTCATAACCGTATCCCTCAGGCAATACCTGGGCGGCAGTTTCGCGGATGGCCTGGATGGCCTGACCACTGCTATAGCCGTCGGCAGCAGTGCCACCCACCTGAATACTGGGGAAGAGGTTGAAGCGCGAGAGAGTCTCAGAGCCATAGATGCGTGTCAGCGTGAGATACTGACCGATAGGTGACATCTCGCCACTGCTGGTTTTGACGAAGATATTGTTTAGCGACTCGGTGTCTAAACGATACTCAGGCGAGGCCTGCACCATGACACGGTAGAGCTTGGTGAAGCGCACGAAGTTAGAGGCATAGTTACCACCGATATAACCACTGAGGGCAGCGAGCACATCGCCAGGCGATACACCACGCCGCTTGCAGAGGGCAGCATCGACCTCGACACGATACTGCGGGTACCTCAGCGAGAAGTTGGTGAAGGCACGGCTGATTTCCGGTCGTTCGTTGAGGGCTGCAATGAGACGGTTGGTATAGCCGAGCAATTCGTCAATGGTACCACCGTGCTTGTCCTGAATGTGTAGCTCAAAGCCGTTCAGTCGTCCGAAGCCCGGCAGCATGTTCTGCGTGTTCACCTGTATCTTCGCGTTGGCGATGTCGGCTGTGCGACGGTAAATCTCTTCGACAATGCTCTGCACATCGTCACCCTTGCCTTTACGCTCCCCCCACTTCTTCAGCTTCAGCGTGAAGTTACCGTTCGATGATGACTGCTCGAAATTGTTGCTGTTGCCGGCAATGAGCGAATAGATGCGCAGCTGAGGCAGGTCCTTGATACGTTCCTCCACTTCCTTTAGAATATGATACGTCTGTTGCAGGCTGCTGCCTGGCGATGCCTGGACATTGATGAATACGGTACCCATGTCCTCATTGGGCACAAGTCCAGTCTTCGTGGTCTTCATCATCCATCCCAAACCTGCGATAGCCACGATGACGAGGGCAACAGCTACCCAGCGACGAGGCATCAACACGGCCACAGACCGCTTATAGTGATGGAGAAGGCCATTGAAACCGGCGTTGAACCGTGCTTTAAACCCTTTCTCCTTCACGTGATCGTTCCCGTCCATGTTAGCTCTCATGATAAGTGCGCAAAGGGCTGGTGAGAGCGTGAGGGCATTGAAGAGCGAGATACCCACGGCGATGGCCATCGTGAGTCCAAACTGTGTGTAGAACGTACCCGTGACGCCACCGATAAAACAGACGGGCACGAAGACAGCCATAAACACCAGCGTCGTAGTGACCAAGGCCGACGTAATGCCATGCATGGCCTCGATAGTAGCCTCGTAGGAGCTGAGCGCTTTGTTCCCACCTCTGTCCAATTCTGCCTGCACGGCTTCGACCACAACGATGGCATCGTCCACCACCGTACCGATGACCAACACCAAGGCAAAGAGGGTGAGCATGTTAAGTGAGAAACCGATGGCATAGATGACAGCCAACGTGGCAATGAGCGACACGACAATGGCCACGGCAGGGATAATGGTGGCACGCCAGCTCTGCAGGAAGAGGAACACCACGAGGATGACCAGCACGAGGGCTTCAAGGAGCGTTTCCACGACGCTGGCAATAGAGGCATCGAGAAAATCTTTCTTGCTTTCCAGGTCCTCGATGACGATACCCGGCGGCAGCGACTGACGGATCTCTTCCACCTCACGGTCAATCTGCTTGATGATTTCATTGGCATTCGAACCACTCACCTGGTTGATGGAAATGTTGACACCAGGTCTGCCATTGGTCTCACCGATAATGTTATAGTTCTGCGAACCGAGTTCCACACGAGCGATATCTCCAATACGCAGGACGTCGCCGTCAGGCAGTGAGCGGATGACAAGACGCTCGTATCCCTGTTCATCCTCGTAGCGGCCTCGGTATTTCAACACATACTGGAAGGTGTTATCGCTCTCGGCACCCAACGTACCAGTGGCCACCTCGACGTTCTGCTCGCTGAGCACCTGATTGATGTCGGCAGGCGTCAAGCCGTAGCGGGCCATCTTCAGCGGATCGAGCCAGATACGCATCGAGTAGTCGGCACCCATCACGTTCACTTCGCCGACACCTGGTATACGGCTCAGTCGCGGCTCGATATTGATCTTGGTATAGTTTGCCAGGAAGGAACGGTCGAAAGTGCTGTCGGGACTATAGACGGCAATCTGCTTGATATTCGACGTCTGACGCTTACGGACGGTTATTCCGCCTTTCACCACATCGCTTGGCAGACGTCCCTGTACGGTAGCGGCACGGTTCTGCACGTTCACCATTGCCATGTCGGGATCAGTGCCCTGACGGAAGAATATACCGATAGAAGCGGTGCCGTTGTTCGAGGCTGACGATGTCATATACATCATGCCCTCCACACCATTGATGGCTTCCTCAAGGGGTACGACGACACTCTTCTGCACCGTTTCGGCATTAGCACCGGTATAGCTGGCCATAATGCGCACGGTGGGGGGAGCTATCTCAGGAAACTGCTCAAGCGCGAGCTGGCTCAGTCCGATGATGCCCACGAGCACCATCAGCACTGAAATAACTCCTGACAGTATCGGCCTGTCTATAAATGTCCGTACGTTCACTCCCTTACCTCTTTACTTTTTTACCTTTATCTCTATGCCGTCTCTCAGCAGTCCGGCACCTTCGGCAATAATGACATCACCCTCACTGAGTCCGCTCTCAACGATGTATTCCTTGCCATTGTTCAGTCGGAACACCTCGATGGGTGTGGCCTTCGTCTTGCCGTCAATGACACGGTAGACGAATACACGGTTCTGCAATTCGTAGGTAGCCTCCTGAGGGATAACGATGCAGTCCTTGCGGTGGGTAGACACTACGACACTACCGCTACCGCCATTGTGCAACAATCCTTCCGCATTGGGGAATGTGGCACGCAGACTCACGGCACCCGTTGAGGTATCCACCGTGCCGCTGACGGCATTGATACGGCCTTTATGTGAATAGGTGCTACCGTTGCTCAACAGCAGCTCCACCTCAGGAGCCTGCTTGACAAACTGTTCAATGCTGCCATAATGCTGGATGAGGTCGATGGTCTGGTTTTCAGTGACAGAGAAGTAGGCGTACATCTCATGATCGTCGGCCACCGTGACCAACGGCTCACTGATATTGCTGCTGACCAACGATCCGACATGATAGGGTATCATCGACGCCGAACCACTGACAGGACTCTTCACCACCGTATAGCTCAGGTTGTTGCGGGCGTTCAGTTCCTGAGCCTTGGCCTGTGACAAGACAGCCTTGGCCTCGTTCAGCGCATGCAGTGACGTCTGAACGGTATAGTCGCTGATGACTTGCCCAGCCTGGAGCTGCTGACTGCTCTCATACTCCATCCGTGCCGTCTCTAACTTGGCCTGTGCAGTGGCCACACTGGCCTTGGCCACCTCCAAGGCAGCTTGGTAAGGCACCTGGTCAATGACGAACAGCGTCTGGCCCTTCGTCACCTGCTGACCCTCATTAATGCAGATGCGTGTGATATTGCCTGATACTTGCGGACGTATCTCCACAATCTGACGGCCTGTCAACCGTGCAGAATATTCTGACTTGAGTATCTGGTCGCTACGCTGGACGGTCAGCGTACGGTATTGAGCCTGGTCGCCATGCTCCTTTTTCCCCTTCTCCGAAGAGCAGGCGGTCAAGCATAAACCGCAGATGAAGCAGACGGTCCGGAATAGTTGATATGATGCTTTCATTTTTACCCTTTTTTGCTTTTTATTGGACACACAAAATCATCTTGCTATAAGGTTTGTCTAGTTTCTGGCTGCAAATATACAAAATATTTTTGATAATGCAGTCTTTTTAGAAAACTTTATAGCAAGATGTCTTTGAATATTCCGCAGGAGTATTGTCAGCGCTGTTCCATTTCGGCAAAAGCAGCAGCCTCAGCCTCGGCAATGATTTCCTCACGGGTCTTCTCGCGAGGAGTGGCCGTGATGTCGTCTAACGAGAACTCTTCGTCATCGGTTTCCGACGGTTTTGGAACGGGTGCAGCGGGTTCTGTCTCCTTTGTCTTCTGCTCAATGATGAAGTTCTGCTCCTGTTCCAGGTCGGGAACGACCATGACAGGCTCTTCCTCCATCTTTGTACGATCGGCCTTGGCAGCAAAGACAGCATCGATGAGCTGTGGCTCACGGCGCAGTCGCTGCAACGTATCCTTCGAGGCGTTCTGCTGGCTCTCCTTCTTCGAATAGCCCGTACCCGTACAGCCTTCAACACCCTCTAAGAAAACCTGACAGGTAAAGACGGGACTCTTGTTCTCGTCAAGTGTCTTGGTCAGTTCGCGGAATTCAGCCTTCACGCGGTTCTTCTGGCTCCACTCCAACAGCTTCGACTTGAAGTTGACCTCCTTATAGGCCACCTTGTCGATGTTGATGACCTGGGCTAAGATGCGCTTCTGCATGAAACGCATACAGGCATCGTAGCCTCTGTCGAGGTAGATGGCCCCGACAAGGGCTTCGAAGGCATTGCCGTTCATATAGCTGTTGTGCGAGGTGGTATGTGTTGACGACTTGATGAGGTGGGCAACACCCATCTCCTGTGCCAGCTTGCCTAACGTCTCACGACTGACGAGCTTGGAGCGGGTGTTGGTCAGAAACCCTTCGCGCTTGCCCTCAAAGTGACGATAGACGATGTCGCCTACCACACTGCTGAGTACGGCATCGCCCAAGAACTCCAGCCGCTCGTTGTTCTGCGGACGGCCTTTCTCGTTGCGACGACCCAAGCTCTTGTGCAGCAGCGCCTGCTTGTAGAGGCTGATGTCATGCGGGTAGAATCCCAATATGCCATAAAGGGCACGCCGCAGCTCCTTCTCATCAAGGAAGGGAAGGCAGAGTGCGTCAATGATATCTCTGTAGTTCACTGCTATTCAGCGTACTTCTTGAACACTACGCAGGCATTATGCCCGCCGAAACCGAACGTATTGCTGAGTCCGGCACGTACCTCACGCTTCTGAGCCTTGTTGAAGGTGAAATTGAGGTTGTAGTCAATCTCCTCGTCAAGGTCGTCATCGTCGTGGTTGATGGTCGGCGGAACGATATCGTTCTGAACGGCCAGCACCGTAATCATGGCCTCAACAGCACCGGCAGCACCTAACAGGTGACCGGTCATCGACTTAGTCGACGAGATATTCAACTTAAAGGCTGCATCGCCGAACACCTCCTTGATGGCCTTCGCCTCGGAGATATCGCCAACATGGGTCGACGTTCCGTGTACGTTGATGTAGTCGATTTCGTCAGGCCGCAGACCGGCATCCTCCAAAGCGTTGCGCATCACGAGCTTGGCACCTAAGCCTTCGGGATGGGAGGCCGTAATGTGGTGTGCGTCGGCACTCATGCCGGCACCGACCATCTCAGCATAGATCTTGGCACCACGGGCCTTGGCATGCTCCAGCTCTTCCAGGATCAGACAACCGGCACCTTCGGCCATGATGAAACCATCGCGGCTGGCACTGAACGGACGGCTGGCTTTCTCAGGCTCATCGTTGCGGGTAGAGAGCGCATGCATGGCATTGAAACCACCCACGCCACAGGCACAGATAGCCGACTCAGCACCACCACCCAAGATGATATTGGCCTTACCCAGACGAATCAGGTTGAAGGCATCGGCCAGCGCATTCGACGAAGAAGCACAGGCACTGGCGGTAATATAGTTGGGACCGTGGAAGCCATACATAATCGAAATCTGACCGGCAGCAATGTCAGCAATCATCTTCGGAATGAAGAAGGGGTTGAACTTGGGGCCTTCGGCCTCATGTACACCATAATACTTCACCTCATCCTCGAAAGTGTTGATACCGCCGATGCCCACACCGTAAACAACGCCGATGCGGTCTTTGTCCTCCGCTTCCAAATCCATGCCACTATCCTCGACAGCCTGCTTGGCAGCTATCAGGGCCAGCTGGGTATAGCGGTCCATCTTGCGAGCCTCCTTGCGGTCAAGATAGTCGTTCACATTGAGATTCTTGATCTCGCAGGCAAACTTGGTCTTGAAGTTGGTGACATCGAAACTAGTAATAGGAGCTGCTCCGCTTTTACCTTCTAAAAGGTTCTTCCATGTTTCCTCAATGGTATTGCCTAACGGTGTAACGGCACCCAGTCCTGTTACTACGACTCTTTTTAATTCCATATTTTAAGGTAATAGTGCAAAAGGAAAAGTGAAAAATTTGCTACCGCACCTCCAAAATTGTGAAGTCGACGCGGTAGCAAATTCTTCACTTTTCACTTTTCCTTTTTACTTTATTTTGCGTTCTCTTCAATATAGGCAATGGCATCGCCAACAGAACCGATCTTCTCTGCCTTGTCATCAGGGATGGAAATACCAAACTCTTTCTCAAACTCCATGATGAGCTCAACGGTATCCAGTGAGTCAGCACCCAGATCGTTTGTGAAACTTGCCTCGGGCTTAACTTCTGCCTCATCAACACCAAGCTTGTCTACGATAATTGCCTTTACTTTGCTTTCAATTTCTGACATAATTTTCTTCTTTAAAATGTTAATAATTGATTTCTTTTTAATGAATTGCCAACCCACAATGCGGCTTAGCGGGTGCAAAGTAACACATTTTTATTGAGGTATGCAAATATTTTTAAGAAAAAAGCGCTTTCTTTTGCACAAACCACCCCTACTTGTGCATATTTTAAAGCACAAAGTTGTTTTTCTGACACTTCTATGTGTCAAAATGCTCCCTTCTCAGTGGGTAATTATTCCGTAAATTTTCAAAGTCTCCAGGCGATTGTTTCAACTTCCGGCTATCTTCCATCGGGTTATACAGTTCTAACGGCTGACCCGTATCATGGAAACCGGCAGGCAGCGAAGGCGGCTCTATACGCCCCGGATCAGGCAGATGGAAATGACGGCACAGTGCCTCGATGACCATGTTGTCGGCATTCACCTTGCCGTCGGCAGAATAACCCGCAATATGTGGAGTACCGATAAAGACGCGTTCAAGCAGTGGCAGGCTCAGGTTAGGTTCATGTTCCCACACGTCGATGACGGCATCCCTGACCCGTCCGTCGTCCAGGGCTTTCAATAGCGCCGCATTGTCGACCACCTCACCCCGACTGGTATTAATAATATAAGGTACGCGCGAAAGTCTATGGAAGAAACCCTCGTCGGCAAGATGCCACGTTGCATGAGGCCCCTCACGCGTCAACGGCACGTGGAAGGTGATGATGTCAGCCTCGCGCTCGATGACATCCATAGTGACGAAACTGTTGGCTGTTTGCTCTTCCAATGGCGGATCACACACCAGCACCCGCATGCCTAATCGCTCGGCAACAGCCTTCACCTTCGAACCAACATGGCCACAACCCACAATGCCGATGGTAGAATCCCGCAGGCACAGTTCCTTCTGTTGTTCCAGCAGGAGCAGTGAACACTCCACATACTGCGCCACCGATCCCGAGTTACATCCGGGACAGTTCGTCCACTCGATACCAGCCCGTTGCAGGTAGTCGGTGTCAAGATGGTCAAAGCCGATGGTTGCCGTAGCCACCAACTGCACCCGGCTACCCTTCAGCAGCCGTTCGTCACAGCGGGTACGGGTACGTACCACCAGTGCATCGGCATCACGCACATCGTCCGGTCCGATGTCAGCACCCCTCAGTGCCACTACTTCATCGGCCAAAGCATCCAGCTTTTCGCGGATGTAGGGTATCTTGTCGTCAACCACTATCTTCATAACAGCGAGCAAAGGTACGAATAAGCGAGAACAATACAAAACAAAAATTGAACTTTTTGTTTTATTGTCGAGCGAAAGTACCTTCGAGACAAAGTCTCAAAGGTACGAATA
>Ga0265298_10001970_pt1 | contig 29582 bp, 39 predicted proteins | sample AusTroGonzalo_MG_3_FD_193486 | JGI IMG/M metagenome (GOLD analysis project Ga0265298, IMG submission 193486) | Bovine rumen microbial communities from tropical cattle in Woodstock, Queensland, Australia - Gonzalo_01 | ecosystem: Host-associated > Mammals > Digestive system > Stomach > Rumen ...
GCAAGTACCAGCTCCCGCCGAAGGACAGGACGCGCGAGCTCTTGGGCCGTTCGCCAGACCGCGCGGACGCGCTCGCCTTGACGTTCGCGACCTTGACTCCGTTCTACTTCGACACCGCCAGCGGACATAGCTGGACGGCGCAAGACGACAACGAACTCTACGCCGCCGCGCTTTGGGGGTAGCTATGAAAATCCGCTCTATCGAATGCGAACCGCCTATCCTCCGCAAGGTGCCGAAAAAGAACTATTGGGAGTACGCCGCGAACTGGGCCGTCCGCGTTCGCACCGCGAAGGACGGAATGATAACTTTGACAATTCAAGTCGGATACTGGACAGACCTCGCCTCCGTGCCGAAGGCGTTGCGGGGAATGTTTGACAACGGGAGCGCGGAGTACGGCGTTCTCGTCGCCTCGCAGATACACGACGCACTCTATTCGACGCACTACCTCTCGAAGTCGCTCGCGGACGAGATTTTCTATCGTGCGCTGAAGTTTTACAAGATGAACGCCGCGAAGGCGTGGCTCTACTACAAGGCCGTGAGCTGGTTCGGCGACTCGGCGTGGGAGTACCACGACGAGAAGCTGGCGGAGCGCGACCGCGAGCTAATAAGAATTTTGTGGACGGCGTGAGCGAATTTTGTATATATTTAAACGCGAGGCCCGACTGCGTATTCGTCTAATACGTTCGGCCTTGAGTGAACGGAGTTGAAACCCCTCGGCCCCTTGACTCCATTCGGGCGCATCAACGGACAAACCGCAACCTCTTTTCTTTGGAGAAAGAAAAATGGCTACCGCTCCCGAACAGGTCATCGGCCCCGTTTCGACTTCTCGCATCGCCGCCCCGATGGTGGCCGAAGTCGAAGCGTCGCTCCCCATTCTGATGCACGCGAACAAGGCCGTGCAGAAGCCCTTTGAAACCGCTGGCAACGGCACCATGATGGACGTCATCGTCCCCGAGATGCCCGAGGTCGGCGACGGCGCGTGGATTAACGAAGGCGACGCCACGGGCAAGTCTTCGAAGGCCCACGAGCTCGACTTCAGCAACCGCGCCGTTCCCGTCGCCCTCAAGCAGTGGCACGTGGCTTTCGGCATTCCCTCCGCCGCCGAATTCGCCAGCATCAGCGACTTCGCGAACCAGATTGTCAAACCCTACGGCGGCACCCTCGCCTCGAAGGTGCAGACGGAAGCGGCCGACAAGCTGATGAACGGAGCCGCCTTCACGAAGGTGCTCGCCTCCGCGACTATGTGGCCGCAGGTGAGCGAAGCCATCGCCGACGTCCGCAAGGCCCGCGCCTACGGCACCCTCGTCGGCGTCGTGGGCTCCACCCTCAACGGCAAGCTCGCGGGCTCCGGCATTCAGTACTTCAACCCCACCGCCAACATCAGCGACATTTGGAAGTCCGCTCGTCTCGGCGTTTACAACGGGGCTGACTGGCTGACCACCGCCGACGTCGAAGACCTCGTCGTTCCGTCCACCTCCGCCGCCGCTGGCTCCGTCTCGGTGACCATCACCGAAGGCGCGCACAACATCGTGCGCGGGGGCCGTCTCTTCAACACCGACAGCGACTCCGTGTGGGCGAAGATTGACGGCGCGTCCGTCGCTTCCGGCGCGGTCGTCTCCGGCGGCGTCGTGAAGGGCGAAGTGCTCACCATCTCCGGCGTGAACGTCGCCGACATCTTCGGCAACGACCTCGGCGTCGCCTACTCCTTCAAGGTTCTCGAAACCAAGATTGAAGGCGGCTACCTCTACGCCCGCATCGCCAACCCCGCCAACGGGGAAGCCGCGTACAACGGCGGCGACGCGACCATCTCCTCCGTCACGAAGGTGACGAAGGCGAGCAAGACCTACTACCGCGGCGTGGTGTACGCCGAAAACGCGCTCTGCGTCGCTTTCGGTCGCTTCGCTCCGGTCGTGGGCGCGACCTCGAAGGTGTACTCCGGCCAGAACGGCATCACCGCTCGCGTGACGTCCGACTATCAGGTCGAGTACGACCGCACCGTTACCCGCTTCGACTGCCTCGTCGGCTCTGCCGTCGCGCGGAAGAACTGGGCTTGCGAACTCCTCGTCGAAGCCGACTAGAGTCTCGCGGTCGCAATGGCGTGAAACGAAGGGCGGGGGCAACACCTCGCCCTTCCTTTTTGTATCTATGGAAAAGAAGGAGACCAGAAGAATGACGCCCGACGAAATCACTCTCATCTCTTGCAACTACAAGACCCCCGACGAGATGGAGCTGATGCGCCGTTCGCTGCTATCGGTCAGCGAGAAGATGGGCGCGGCTCCGTTTATGCTGGTGGAGAACTCGCCAGACGACGAGGGGGCGACGAGGTGGCGGGAGTTCGGGTGGCCATTCCTCGACAATCGCTCCGGCGACACCCGTCACGCCTACGCGCTGAACCGCGCCGTCAAGGAAGCGGGCACGAAGTACGCGCTCGTCGTCGATAGCGACGTCCAGTTCCTCGCCGACCCGTGGCCTATCGTGGAGCGGTGGGCGGCTGAAGGCGTGACCCTCGGCGGGTGCGTTATGAGCGACGTTCCGCAAGACGGGGAGGTTATTCACTTGATGCCGCGCGTCAAGCCGTGGTTCTGCTTCATCGACCTCGACTTCCTCCGCGCGAACGGCCTCCCGTTCCACGACACCGCCCGCGAAAAGAAGGGGAGCGACATTATCTACGGCCATTCGCCGATTGTGGACGTCAAAGATTTACGCGCGCGGGGAAACTCCGCGAGCTCGCCGTGGTACGACGTCGGGGCTACTCTGCTGGAGGACGTGCGCCGCCTCGGCGGGAAGGTCGCCGACGAAGACCACGAAGGCGTCGTCTTCCGGCACTTCGGGGCTATGTCCTATTTGGGGCAAGGAAGCAAGCGAGCGGAGGTGCGCAAGGCGCTACACGCATTTAGAGGCCCCTCCAAGCCCGTTTCGCTCAAGGTGGCTACAAGATACCACCACGGGCGGGAAACCCTCTTAAAACGGCTCCTACGCAGTCTAGAGGGCCAGCCCGTCGAAATCGTGTCAAGCTACGTCACGGACGCGGAGCGGGAGGAGCTGGAACGAAACGGCGTGCGCCGTCTTGTCAAGGTTCGCCCGAACGTGAAAAACGAGTTCAACGGCTACATCAACGACATCGCGCGGGAGGTCGGCGACGCGTTTATGTGGGTGCTCGATAGCGACGACATCGCGTACCCGAACGCGGCGCAGAACATTCTCGCCGCCCCGCTCGACTTCTCGGCGGTAAACCTTTTCTCCATTCACTACACGCCGAACAAGATGCGGCTCCCGCTCCTCTCGAACACCTACGGCTCCGGCCTTACCATCTCCTCGCAATGCCTTGTCTGGAACCCGTACTTCGTTTCGACGAAATGGCGCGACGACTGCTACGCCGCCGACAACGAGTTCCTCGCGCAAGCGATGCGGGAGGGCTACAAGCGCGTGTGGCACTCCTCCGTGCCGGAGGTGGCGTGGCTCGACTTCAACCGCAACGGCGGCTCTTGAACTCCCTCCCCATTTTCGTATATATTGAAAACGAGGGGCGGGGCTAGATTTGGTGGTCTTCCTTCTGCCAGTGGTGGTCTAGCTCGCGCCCCTCTTAAACGCACCCGAAGCTATGAAGGAAGTCTCGCTAGTCTTGCACGGAGTAGTGCCCGCGAAAAAGAACTCGCGTATGGTGGCGCACGCGGGTATGCGGCTCGTCAATCTCCCGAACCCCTTGTACACCGCTTGGCACCGCCGGAACCTCGCGTCCGTTTTGGAACAGCGCGGCGGCGACCGCCGTCCGCTCCGCTCGCCGTGCCGCGTCGAAATCTCCGTCGAGTATCCCGACCTCCACCGCCGCGACCTCGACAACGCCGTCTCGTCAATCTTCGACCTCCTCGTCGATGCCCACGTCCTCCGCGACGACGCGTGGGTCTGCGTGCCGGAGGTCTCCGCGAAAGCCGCGCTCCGTCGCGGCGAACCGCCCCGCGCCGTCGTGCGCGTGGTCTCGCTCGTCGAACCCGAAACAGAAGGAGTCTAGCTTATGGAACTCAAGGTAGAGACTTGGCCCATCGAACGCCTCGTCGAGTACGCGCGGAACCCGCGCAAGAACGACGAGCAAGTCGAGCGAATGAAGGCCGCGATAAAGGAGTTCGGCTTCCGTATTCCCGTCGTGGCGAAGAGCGACGGCACTCTCGTCGATGGCCATCTCCGGCTGAAGGCGGCACGGGCTTTGGGGCTCAAGGAAGTTCCCGTCGCGCTGGCCGACGAGCTGACCGACACGCAAGTGCGGGCCTTCCGTCTGCTGGCGAACCAGTCGGCGAACTGGGCCGAATGGGATAGCGACCTCTTGAAACTCGAACTGGAGGGGCTAGAGGCCGACGGGTTCGACTGCGACATCATCGGCTTCGACGAAGACACTCTCGCCGACCTCGGCGACGTTTACGCGACGTCTCCGGCTACCGAAGGCGAACAAGGCAATCTTTGCGAAATCGACAAGCAAAACAAGTGCCCGAACTGCGGATATGAGTTCTAACTGCGTTCTAAAGGCCGACTGGGCTTCGTTCGATGCGGCGAAGTACGCGTGCCTTCACTGGCACTACTCGAAGACTATCCCCATCGGGAAGCTAGTCAAGGTCGGCTTTTGGGAAGACGAGCGGTTTATCGGGGTTATCATTTTCAGTCGCGGCACGTGCAAAAATATCGGGGCTCCGTTCGGGCTTGACCAGACGGAGGTTTGCGAGCTGACTCGCGTCGCATTGACGGACCACGTCCACCCGACTAGCAAAATGCTGAAAATCGGCATGGCGATGCTAAAGCGACTTTGCCCGAAGCTCCGCCTAATCGTTTCTTACGCCGACTCGTTCCAAAAACACGTCGGCACCATCTACCAAGCGACGAACTGGGTTTACGTCGGGCCAGTCGTGACGCCGTCTTACTTGAAAAACGGGAAGCGAATTGCCGATAGGGGAATAGGAACAATTTGTACGGAATTGGGAATTAGTAGAAAGGAGTACGCTGAGCGGCACGGCATCGAGATTGTCAAAATGCGGAAGTTCAAGTACGTTATGCCGCTAGACAAAAAAATGCGTACGGCGGTAGCTGGCCTCGCATTGCCGTTCCCGAAAAAAGAATTACTATCTTCCGTAGAAACGCGGGCGTCGTCTAATTAGTAGGACGGCTTCTTTCCAAGAAGCAGATGGCGGTGCAAGTCCGACCCGCTCGCTTTAACCACAAAGATTTTCGTATATACGAAAAACCCCGTGGGCGTTTCCCACGGGGCCGACGCGAAAGGTTCAACGAAATTCAGTCGCGTCGAGGTTCGATGCCCGCGATATGCACGCGGTGTAGCTCCTTCGCATACCAGAGGTCGAGGGTCAGCAAGTCCTCCCAAAACGCGGTGCCGCCGACATAGGCGCAGTCGGGCCGACGGCCACGCCGGACGCGGGCCTCGAAACCGCCCGCCCGCCCGTCGCTCCACGGCCCGTCCACACGGACGTTCGCGACGGCCTCATCGATGGCGGCTCGCGCGGCCGCACGCAGTTCGCGCTCGTTTCCCTCCGCTCCGGCCAGTTTGTCGAACGGGAAGACGTCTAGCACCTTTTCAGCCATCTCGTCAAAGTTCATTTGTCTCCTCCGTAGATAGAGAACTTGATGCCGCATTTATCGCACATCCCGAACGCGTCGGGCTCGTCGGTGGTTCCGCACGTGAACGACGCGGAGTCGCCGCAACGAGGGCACTTCGGCATCGGCTCCTCGGCTGGCGCGTTCGCCCATTCGCGAAAAGACTTGATGCAAGCGGGGGAGCCGTGGCCGTCGCTTCCGGCGGTGCACCGCCAGTGGGCTGGACACCACACGCACCCGCGCGACTGGTGCTTATTAAAGAACGCCTCCGGTGTGAGGCCGTCTCGCCACGCCTCGAATGTCGTTTTCATTCCCCCTCCCCGCGCTTGGGCTCTTCGGGCTTCTCCTCCGGCACGGCGAGGTCGAGGAGGAGGCGGATATACTCGCGCGGGATTTCAATACGCAGTATCACTCTAGCGGCATTCAGCCGCGAGAGGATTTTGCACCGCCGTTCGCAGAGTTCGCGCTTCGTCATCGGGTGGCCTCCTCTTCCTCGGACAAGAGCATTTCGCAAAGGTGCGATAACGCCGCTTGTATCTGTTTTTCCTTGATATGGATTTCGACCTCGAACGCCTCGCGACTGCACGGGGCGATGAAACACGCCGTTTTTAGTCCGGCTTGATAGCCGTGTAGATATTCAACGCGGAACTCTTCGGCCCGCATTTCCTCACGCTTGGTCATCGGGTGGCCTCCTCGGGTTTGATTTCCTTGTAAGCCCATTTGAGAAAGCCGCTCGGGCACATTTCTCGGTCGCAGTCGCCAGAAGCTGGGCACGCCTCGCACATATAACACTCGTGCGTCGCTTGGATGAAGTGCGCGAAATCCCCTGGCGTCACGGTGTCCCAGTTCGTCTTTTTTTGGTTTGTGGGTTCGCAGATTTCGATCGTGGCGCGTTGCCTTGTGCGGCGGTGCTCCAAGTCGATTATGAGCTTCCCTCCGTTGTGAATGGCCGAGGAATGAAAGCACCCGACCCGGTGCTCTTCTTCATCTCCTGAGGTGACCGCCTCTTCGACAGCCCCGCGCGCCCACGAAAGCATCCTCTCACGAGAGTCCGAGCACCATTCCATTTCGTCGTCGGCCACTCGGTGGAAGTCGATTTGCTTAATGAGTTGTCTTGTCCAAAACTCGAGTTCTTTCATTTCGCCTCCTCCTTCGCGGGCGCGTTCGCCCAAGAGAGCCACCCTTCCTTGCACGATATGTCTTTGCCCAGACAATGGCTTTTTGCCGGGCAAGCGTCGCATCCGTCATAGTGACCGTAAAATGCGCTACACCCCATACTAAAGCTGAAATCGGTCACGACAATATCATCCGGCGTGAGCTGGTCGCGCCAGACGTCGAAGTTTGTGCGGGTCATTTGGCGGCCTCCTTCGCGTTCGGCTTCGCGCTTTTTACGTGTCTCTTCCTTCATTTTGGGTCTCCTTTTTTTTGTAGCTATGAAAATGCGCGGAGCCGCGCCGCACGTTCGCGGGCGAGGCGTTCGCGCTTCTGGACGAGGCGGAACATCAAGCGGTTCCAGTTGCGGGTCTTCTCCAGCTCCTCGCGCTCCCGCGCTTCGAGGGCCTTCCGCGCGAGCTCGCTGACGGGCTTCGGCTTCGGTGGCGGCAAGACGGGCACGGGCCGTCCTCGCCGATAGACGCGGACGGAATGGTCGTGCGCCCACGGGGCCTCGATGCCGCGTCTCATTCGGGCGCGGTAGTGGCGGGCCGTGAACGAGCGGAGGGTTATCGAGACTTCGGGGAAGGCGGCGCAGAACTCCGGATACACTTCGGCGGGCTGGTCGAAGAGATGACGGAGGAGCCAGTTGTACGCCTCTTCGGGGAGGTCGCTTCGGGTCTTCATTCCTTTCCTCCTTCCTCGTCAATCTTCCTCCGCTGGACGTTTACGCCGTGCATAATCGCGTCGAACGTGAGGCGGTCGATTTCGATGAATGGTTTAACGCGCTTGTACTGCTTCTCCGCGCGTTCGGCCCACGGCGTGACCTTGACGATGGCGCGGTTCACGATGGTACGCACCTCCTTCTCGTCCGGCGACTGGCTGGCGTAAATCAGCGAGTCGCGGAGCGAGACGAAGAGGGCGCGGGCGGTCTCGATGGGAATTGGGAAGGTCAAGTCTTCGAGTCTCATTCCTCGCCTCCGCGTCTCCGTCCAGCGCGGCGGAGCTTATTGTAAAGCCCGCACGCCGAATGGGCCTTGAGGAGTTCGGCCTTCAAGTCGTTCGCGAGAGCGCGGTGCTGGAGAATGGCGAGTACCTTCCGCTCCTCGTCGGGGGTGTAGCGGTCTTTAGGCATCGGCGACCTCCTCGCGACGAATTTCGCGGGTCTGCTCCGGCACGTACCCGTCCAGCACGCGGCGCACGACGAAGTCGGCGTCGAACGTCTCGCCGAGGTGTTTCGCGGCGAGAGCGGTGCAGAGGTAGCTCTTGTAATCGACGGGGGCGACGGGCGCGTGCCCGTACCCGACGGCGTTCCAAAGGTCGATGCAGACGCGGCGGGCGGTGTGGACGAGGGCGACGAGGTCGTCCACGTCGATGCCCGTGTCGTACGCCTTGACCTTCGCGTCTTGAATTTCGGGGTGGTCGAGGAGGTTCACGGCCAGCGCGAGCGCGTCGTGGACGCGTTCGAGCTTCCGGCACGTGTCGATGTACTGGCACTGCTTCTTTTTCATCTCGTTCCTCCTAGTGGTGCGCCTTTTTCCAAAGGGCGTTCAGTTCGTCGGGGGTCGCGCCGTCCACCTTCTCCGCGTCTTCGGTATAGCCGAGCTTGACGAGGTCGGCTTTGAGCTGGGCGACCTTTTCGGCCTTCGCCTTCGCCTTCGTCTCGTCCGCCTTCGCTTTTTCGACGGAAGGGGCTTCGCCGAGAGTGTAGCCGTCGCTGTCCTCGTCGCTTGCAAGGTTCAAGACGGAGCAAAGGGCGTACCGCCGGAGGTAGGTGATTTCGCTACCGACGCGCTGAATGGGGCTCATCGGCACCTTGTCGTTCGCGCCGAGCGGCGGGGCGTAGATGGTGGAGGAGAGTTCGCCGCCGTCCTTCGAGAAGACGGAGGTGGTCACGCCAGCCGCGCCGGAGGTCGGGTCGGTCGTGCACTGCTGGACGACGACGAGCTCGGCCTCTTCGAGGACGGGGCGGAGGTAGTCGATGATTTCGGGGAGCGGGGTATAGTTGTACCGCCCGCCCGCCGACTTCGTCTTCGGGAGTGCGCGGGTGCGGTCGCGGACGACTTCGAGGCCGTGGTGGAGTCCGGTGGTCATTTTCATAGCTATGCTTCTCCTTCTTTGAGGGTGGTGGAAAACTCGGTCTTTTTTCGGGCGGCTTCGGTCGCCGTGTATTCCTCGTAGGCGCGGCGGTCGCGGGTGCGGAGGAGGTCGCGGGCGAGGAGGAGCGCGGCCGAAATCTGCGCGTCCACGGCGTGCCATTCGGCGCGGGCGTGGTCGCTGATGGGTAGGGCGGTTTCGTGCCAGATTTCAGCGGCTCGGCGCAACGCCTTCACGGCCCGCGCTTCGGGAAGGTTCGCCCGTTCGGCTGGGGCGAAGATGGGGAGGTGGCGCGTGTACTGGTTCGGGTGGCCCATCTCTAGCCCTCCACGCGGTCGGCGACGGGGGTTCCTTGCCGCTCGGCCTCCATCTCGGTGACGAGCACGGCGATGCGGGCGATGGCCTCGGCGGCGACCGCCTCGTCGGCGGGGAGGTCGCAGACGATGGTGTCGTGCTTTCCGTGGACGACGTAGGCGTGGACGCCTTCGATGAGCTCGATGCGCTGGACGTGGACGCCGTCGGCGTTGTAGCTGGTGTCGTCGATTTCGCTGAAGACGATGCGCTCGGCGGAGCGGAGCTCGAAGGTGAGGTCGGTCGCGAGGAAGTCCCACGCGTGGGCGACGATGGTGCGGTTTGCGAGCATTGTAGGTCTCCTTCTTTCGGTGGTGGTGGATGGGCGGGCTACTCGCCCGCCTCCGTGGCGGTGGTCTCTTCCGTGGCGGTCTCTTCCTTCTTTTCCTCCGGCCAGAACTGGTCGGCGCACCCGACCAAGTCCCAAAGAATGTCGCTCCGCTCTGCGGGCGTCGCGGTCGTCGGGAAGACGAAGACGAGTTCGACGCGAATTGGCACGCCCGTGCCGCCGAGGTGATGAACGAAGCGGAAGAGGGGGAACTCGCCGACTTCGGCTTTGAGGGTCGGGCGGTCGGCGTCGATGCCGGAGCCGCCTTCGCCGATGGCGGAGGCGAGGGCGTCGGCGGGGTTTGTCCAAATGTTGATGTCGGGAGCGAGGGTGTCCCAGAGGGTAACGCGGACGGCTCCGGCTTTATCGAGGTTTCTCATTTTCGGTCTCCTTTGCGGTGGGTGGTGGGTTTAGGCGTAAATCTCGAAGTCGCCGCCTTCCTTGTATCCGGCGATGAAGATGGTCTCGTTCGACTCCTTCGCGAGCCGTTCGACGCGGCGAGCGATGGCGTTCGCGGTGCGGGTCGGGAGGAGGTCGCCGTCCTTGTGGAGGAGGACGCCGAGGTCGTAGATGGTGCGGCGGACGAGTTCGGCGACGTCGGGGCGGACAACGACGAGGCGGACGCGCTTCGCTTTGATGGCCTTGAGGTGCTTCATCTTGAGTCTCCTTCTTTCGGTGGTGCGGGGCTTTCCTCGCCCCTTCGCTATTAAGTATAGCAAACCGCACGCCGATGCGTATGTAAAACTTTGGGGAAAATTCGACCGCGATTTCGGCCTGTTTTCGCCAATTTGAGCCGAATTGTAAACTTTGACAAGGTAAACGGGGCAGTCTGGCGGTCGGTCGGGAGGGGCGGAGGAGCCCGTCGGGCGGGGAAGGACGGCGAGGGGTCTTTAAGGGTGGTTAAGGGTGTTTATCTCCCGAGCCGATTTTCGTATCTACAAAAGTCGCGGAGGGTTTTCGTATCTACAAAAGGAAAGCCCCGCGAGCGCGGGGCGGTGGTGGGCGGGAAATCCATCAAGAAGAACTCTCCAAAGCATAGTAAAAGGAAAGCCCCGCCGGAGGAGGGGCGGGGCGTTAGGGAGTCACCGAGGAGACAAAGGTTTACAGACCCACGGGGAGGAAGGGGTCTTCGACCCACGCTGGGCGGGCGGCGAGTTCATTGCCGACGATGGGCGAGTACTTCGAGGGGTCGTCGCCAGCGGCGAGGAGCGAGTAGCTGGCCTTGAGGTAGCTTTCGGCGGCGGTGCGAGCGGTCTTCAGCTCGTCGCCTTCGAGGGTAAGGACGGCGACGCGGAAGGGCGCGGCGGTCTCGACGAAGACGAAGACGACGCGGGTCGGGGCTGTCGGGAGTTCGGCGGAGCCGACGTTCGCGTAGTGCCCTCCTTGAACGTCGTACCGAAGACGCCAGAACTGCGAGCGGAAGTCGAGGACGTTCGAGATGCTCTTGAGGTCGATGATGGCGTCGGCGCGAACCTCGTCGAACTGGGCTTTCGCCTTGATGCCGAGCCCCGTCAGCGAGGTCGAGACGGCGAGCTCCGTCTGCGTGGCGTCGGTGCGTTCGCCGAAGAGGTCGGCGCAGACTTCGCGGTAGCGGTCGGCGACCTTCTGCGCCCGCTCGAAGTCGCTCGCGCTGACGATGGTGATGCCGGACGCGGCCATCGAGTCGCGCCACTCGCGGGCCTCCTTCGTGCGGAAGTCGGGGTACTTGTCGTTCACGGCGAACGTGCGCTTGTCTTCGGGGAGGAGGGCCAGTTCGTGCGCGAGCCGACCGAAGAGAAGGGAGGGCGAGTCTTCCTTCGCGCCGAACGTCGCGGTGTAGAGGGCGGCGGGCCCGCCAGTCGCGAGGGCCTTCAGCTGGGTTGCGCGAATGCCGTCGAGTTCGTTGTAGTTCATTTTGCGTCTCCTTTGGTTTTGTGGTGTAGCTCCGGCTCCGTGCCGTCGCTGGTATTAAATGTAATACTTTCAAGGCGAGCGAACGTAAACAATCGGGAAAAATTTAGGGGTGACAACTCGGCGAGAATGGCTCGTCGGGAGGGCGAAGAGGTGCTACCTTATTTGGAGCTCCCGCCCGTCTGCGCCTTTGGAGCGCGGAGGAAAGTCGGGGGCCATCGACCGCCACCGCCGTCACCGAACCCAATCGGGCTGGACGCACCGACGAGAGCGGGGCCTTCGAGGAGCGCAAGCTCGTCGGGGCTACCTTCCTCCAAAGGGAGGCCCGCCCAGCACGCGGGCCAGATGCCGTCTTGCCAGCTCGCCCAAAGGAAAGCCCTCGAAACCGGAAGACCCGCGAGGTATTAAGCGAACGTAAGTGCCGAAGTGAAGTACCGCGACCCCGACCGACCGAACGTCGCCTTCACCGAAGTCCTAAACGGGCTTCGTGTGCCCGCTCGCCCTCCCTCCCGAACGACGACCATTCCTCCAGTACTCAATCGAAGTACCCGAATTTAAGGGTGACAACTCGATACGATTAGGCGTAAAACTTCCGCTCAATCAAGTAGATTTACATATATACGCAACACCCGAAAGAAGGAGTCAAGCTATGAAGGGTTTTAACCGCGTCACCATTCTCGGCAACATCGGCAACCTCGTCACCCGTCAAGCCGGAAACGCGAACGTCTGCGAGTTCTCCGTCGCCGTCACGGAAAAGACGAAGAACGGGGAGAAGACGGAGTGGGTTCCGTGCGTCGCTTGGGACAAGCTCGCCGACATCGCCAGCTCCTACCTCCGCAAGGGCTCTCCCGTCCTCGTCGATGGCAAGTTCACTACTCGCTCTTGGGAAGACAAAAACGGCGGTGGCAAGAGGTACAAGACCGAAGTGCTGGTGCGAGACCTCGTCCTCCTCTCCGGCTCCCGCGACGAAAGCGAACCCCGCGACGAAGCTTCCTCCGCTCCCCGCAGCGTCGCCTCCGCGATGCCTTCCAAAAGCGACGACGTCTTCCACGAAGACGACCTTCCGTTCTAGTCCGTCAATCTTTTCATACCTACAAAAACGGAGACCATAGCTATGGCACGTCTCAAGCTCGACATCGACTTCTGCGTCCGCGAACGCCTCGACGGGAAGACCTACGAGGAAATCGCCGCCGACTACCTCGCCCGCTTCGGCGAGCCCGTCAAGTCGAACTCCATCGCCGTCGCGCTCAAGCGGCTCATCGACCGAAACCCCGACCCCGAAAAGGAACCGCTCGGAGCCGAGCTCGCCAGCCGAAAGCGCGAACTCTTCCTCAAAAACATTCTGCGCGGCCGCGAAAAGGTCGGTATGTTGAAACCCCGTCAAACTTCTCCGGCCGCGAGCGAAACGCAGGAGGAATAGTATGACTATCAAACTTGGACAGAACGACCCCGGTTTTTTCGTGTATATTTAATTCGAGAGGTACGCGATGGAATTTCGTATCGACGAAAATCAAGATGGCGACCTCCTCGAAACGGGCGGCACCTTCGAGGGGAACAACCCCCTCTACCGCAAGCAAGACGAATGGACGCCGCCCAGCGAAGACGAGCTCTATCAAATCGTGCTCCGCAACGGCGGCCGCCACACGACCATCTGGCGGCAAGCGGGCTTCAACTCGCCCGCGCACTGGCGAAACTACCTCGTCGCCAGACCCGCGCTCCGCGACAAGCTGAACTTCCGCAAGAACCCCGAACTCGCGCACGACCTCGCAGAGCAGTTCCACGGCATCGGGCTACAAGCCCTCATCGCGCAAGCGAAGGCGGGCGACTTCCGCGCCGCGAAAAAACTCCTCGACGACCAAGCCGCCGTCTTCGGGTGGGGCTCCGCCGAAAAGGAAACCGCCGCCGCAACTGGCACGGGCAAGTCAATCGCCGAACTCTTCGGCTCGCCGGAGGGCGAAAGCCCCGCTGGCGACGAGACGCAGAAGACGGAGGAAACCTAAATGCACTTCATCGACGGCAACGCCTTCTCGAACGAGTACTTCAATCGGTGCGTCGAAATCGAACGGGCGCACTCGCCCAATCTCCCCGACGAGACCATCGCCAAAATCGTGACCGCGAACCTCGCCGACGACATCGACTACTACGCCGACGAGCTGAACGAGCCGGAGGACGAGGTGTACGAACGCGCCGAACTAGACTTCGGCAAGGTCGGCTTCGGCGACGCGGAGGAAAACGAAGATGATTAGACCGCACAACCCGCTCCTCCTTCTCCTCGACGACAACGGCGTGCCCATTCCCTACGCACGCGTCCGCTTTTTCCAGCGCGGAACCGACGTGCCCGCCTCCGTCTCTTACGAAGACGGCTCGCTCACCGACACCATCGAGGCCGACGACTCCGGCTTTTTCCCCTCCGTCACCCTCGGCGAAACGCAGTACACCCTCCGCTCCTACCGACCCATCAACGACGCCGGCGTTCCGTCGTGGCCCGACGACTTCGAGGAGTACCAGACTTGGAACCTTGACGGCCCCGAACCTTCCGTCGTGGACGAGACGCCTATTTTCGTAGATACGAAAACCGCGCTACGGGCTCTCGACGTGGCCACGCACTCGCGTGCCGTGCTGAACGGCGTGAACTACGTCCTCCGCGACAAGCCCGTCGGGGCGAACGACGACGACGGCTTCCTCCTCGTCTCCACCGACGACGCCTCGAAAGTCTGGGTGGCGAGCATCGACGGCGACCTCCTCCCCGTCACCCTCTTCGGCGCAGACCCGAACGGCCTCGAAGACTCCTCCTCCGCCATCGCGGCCGCAATCTACGCCGCCGCGAACTACGCCGTCCTCGGTCTCGGCGTGCCGTGCCCGTCCATCGTCCACGTGCCGAACGGCACCTACTCCGTTTCCGAAGACGAGAACTTCACGACTCCCGTCCAGTTCGACCAGAGCGCGAAGTTCGCGAACGCCACAGACCACGCGCTCACGTTCACGTTCTACAACCGCTACGACCTCCAGTCGAACGGGCCTCCCGTCCTCGGCACTGGCGTCATCGACTTCGTCTATTCGGTCTCGGTGCCGCACTACATCGACGGGCGGCTCACCGACGGCGAAGTGAACGGGGCCGTCGTCGGCTCGCTCGCCTCCGTCTATGCTGGCGAGCTGACCCGAAACGCGGGCGACACCGACTACATCGCCCGCCTCGTCGTGCCCGCCTCCGGCGTCGCCATCACATCGTCGGGAGCCGGAACCCTCACCATCGCCGAAATTGACGCGACGAGCGGCGGAAAGATTGACTTGACGGACGTCACGGGGAAGGTCTTTTTCGGTTGCGAAATCAAGACCTCCCAGCTCGCGAACCCGTGGCCGGACATTCTCAAGGTCTCCGCGCCGCGTCTCGTCGTGGACTCCACCATCTCGCTCACCGCGAACGCCAGTCTCGCCATCGGCGAAATCGTGGTCACGCCGAACGGCGTCGTCAAAAACGAGACCGCCCAGCCGTTCGCCTTCACGTGCAACGGCCCCGTTCGCGTGGAAGGCGGGAAGATTTACGCCGCGCACGTCGTGTACAACACGCCCATCTCCGCGAAAGACCTCGACTGGACGGGAGCGGACGCGAGCGACATTCTCACTTTCGTGGCCGCGCACGGAGCGGACGCCGACTTCGAGAACGTCTCCATCTCCACGAACGCGACCATCTCCTACGCCGTCACCCTTCGCCGCTTGAACTTGACGGGCGACCTCACCATTAACAACGCCGCCGTCGAGCTGGACGAGTGCGCCATCTCCGGCAACGTCTCCGCGTGGACGGCCCGCATCTTCGACTCCTCCATCGGCGGCTCGCTCTACAAAACCGTGGACGTGGAGGCGGTCGGCTCGCGCTTCAACATCATCGCTCCACGCATCGGCGAGGTCACCGACACGACCCCGCGTCAAGGCATCTCCTTCAAATTCTATCGGTGCAACATCGCGGACTCCGTTCACTGGTTAACGGCGCACCCGCTCCGCAACCTCGTTATCCGCGAGTGCTCCGTGGACAACGCGTGCTTTTTCAAAAAGCTGGTCGGCGGCGTATGGACGCAGACCTACGGCGTTTCCGTGGAGGCGTGGGACACCGCAGAACGAGTGAACATCGACATCAGCGACAACACGGCCACAGACAATACCTCCGCCAAACCGCTTCTGCGCTCGCGCGGTATCGCCGCTCTGGACGGGACGGAGCAGTCAGGCGTATATTACCTGACGAAGCTCGGGTCTATGGGCTTTATCGACTTCCTCAACGCGGCCGGGACGCAGTCGCGGATTGCGGACGCCATCTTCGCTCATTTTTCGGTCGGCAATAACGTGCCGTCCGGCCCGCTTGCGTACACTACGGACGGCGACGGCGATGCCGTGGTCGCGAAATCCGTGAGCGGTCTTTGCGACGCCATCATTGACCCGTGGAACACGCAGACTCTTTGGTAGAGGAGATTGACTAAATGGCGACTTCAATCGGCGGTTGGTTCGACAAGGTGTTTTTCGACTCGCACGGGAAGCCGTGCGCGGGCGGCACCCTCTTCTTTTACCAGACGGGCACGGACGTTCCGTCTCCCGTGGCGACCGCCGACGGCACCCTCCTCGGCGCGTCCGTTAAGCTCGACGACGACGGACGGCCGGACACCGACTTCCGCTTCTACGCCGACAAGATTTACCGCGTCGTCGTGGTGGACGCGGAGGGCGAGCGCGTCACGCAGATTGACGACGTCGCCATTCCCGAAAGCGAAGGCGGAGCTATGTACAACCCGATGACGGCTCAAGCCGACATCATCGTCGGCGGGGCCGGAGGGGAGCCGACGCGCCTCGAAGGCGCGAGCTCGCCGTCCTTCCTCCGCTCGATGAACTCCGTCGTCGGGAAGGTGCTCCAGTGGGTCGGGCTGACTGGCTCGAACGGCGTCAAGGTAACGAACGGAACGTCGGGCACGGAAATCGGTCTCGACACCACGGGCGCAAGCGAAGGCGATGCGCTAAAGTTTGTGAATGGCGCTCCCGCGTGGACGACCGATGAGAAGGGCATGGAAAACCCCATGACCACGAAAGGCGACATCATTGTCGGCGGAGCGTCGGGGACGCCCGCTCGGCTCGGCGTTGGGGCCGACGGAGACATTTTGGCCGCCGCGCTATCCGGCGGTAGTGTTGTCCCGCAGTGGGAGGCGGGGCCGAAAAAGTATCGCAACGTCTATAACAACATTCCCTCGCCGCAGATCAACGACGGGTATCTCGGCTGCCTCTTCTACTTGTCGGGCGGTGCCGACCAGACTCTATATCTCCCGTCCGTCGCGGACATTCCATCGAAGTCCTTTATCGACTTCGTTTGCCTCGACAACGCCGCATCGCTGGCCATAACCCCGCAAGGCACAACCACCTTGAACGCACAGGGTTCGGCGGTTACCATTGGCGGCAAATCCGCGTCGTTCTATCGGCTGACCTTCCTCGGGCACGGCGTGGGCGGCGACGAATGGGCCGTCGGCGGGACTGACACCGCGGCCCAGCCCGGCGACCACAAGACGGCGGTGGACGGGAGCGACACCTCGCCCGACTACCTCGCGGCCAAGCTCGCGGCGGGCTCTGGCATCTCGCTCACCAACACGGGGAGCGCGGTCTCCATTGCGGCCGACGCGCAAGAGGGCGACCACCACGTCGTCGTGACGGGAGCGGACGCCTCCGCTGGCACCCTCGCTGACAAGCTCGTCGCTGGTAGCAACGTCACCATCACGACGCAGACCGACGGCGACGGCGTGCAGACGCTGGAGATTAGCGCCACGGGCGGCGGGGGAGGGGGCGGCGGTGCTGACAACTACCACCTGCAATACCCCGACCACAAAATCTACGTAAACGCGAACTACATCACCTTTGTGAAGGTTCCCGGTATCCTCCTTCCTCAAAAAATCGGTTCGTGGACTTTTTGGCCTCGCGAAAGCCCGACTACTCTTGCGGGTTTCCGGTGCTGGTGCGCTTTGTTTGAGGAGCGCGATAATTCGCAAAACATCAACATTTCTTCTTTCACGTATCCGGTGACGCCGCCGACGCCCAACCGCAACGGCGACCCGATAACGTTCAACTTTGACTCGCTCGTCACAATCGACAAAACGAAATTGTATCGTGTCGGAATTTGGTTCGGTGGCACGGGCATTTCGTCCGTTTTCGTAAACGCGCCGCAAACCGCGCAAGACTCGGGGAACTGGACGTGGTTCTGGTGCGGGTATGCAAGCGCGACGCCTCCGGCAGACACAAGCGGGCTTTCGACGTCTAGTATAACGGAAGTGCCGTGGTTCTCGTTGAACGAGCGGACAATCTAGGCGGGAGGCGCTATGGATTTGTCGGCACTCTCGCCATACCTCGGCCCGCTCGGCTTCGCCGCGCTCCTCGCGCTATACGGCCTCGCCTCGCTCGCCAAAAGCAACCGCGACGCCCAACGCGACAACGCGGAGCTATTCGCCCGTCTCCGCGCCGTGGAAGAACGCCTCACCCGCGTGGAGGCGGACTTGCAGTGGATACGCGGCGCGCTGGAGAAGCTGGAGGGCGCGAAGTGAACGAGCGCGAATACCTCGCGGCGACGCTATGGACGCCGGCCGAATGGGGGCGCGACCGCGACGGGGATTGGAAAACCGCCGTGAGGATCGGCGCGCCGACAAAGGCGGGGGACGTTGGAGGGCGCGAAGTGAAAACGTATAGGAAACGGCCTTTCTCTATACACGTCCGCGCCGACCTGTATAGAAAACAGGGCAACGGTATGCACGTCGGGGAATTTTCTAGACTTTGACAAAGGAGTTTTGTAGCTATGAAAACTCTCGTTGAACTTCGCAAGATGCTCACCGACGCGGAAGGAGCCCTCGGCAACGTCCGCTCCCGCATTCGCACCGACATTCACTACTCGTCCGGCGTGGACGACCAGTGGACGGACGACGACCGAAAGGCCCGTGGCGAGTCTCGCCTCTGCATGCAGTTTCCGCTCTTCTCCGCCTACATCTCGAAGATTGTCGGCGCGTACAACGCAAACCCGTTCGCTATCAAGGTGGACGCGGAGGAGAACGAAGTCGAGGCCCTCGATGCGCTGAACGGGAAGATTGTCGAAGTCGAGACCGCGTCGAACGCGAAGCATATCTACGCGACCGCCCTCCGCAACGCGCTTTCGTGCGGCTACGGCTTCGTGTACGCGACCACCGAACTCGACGACGACGGCTCGCCGTGCGTCCGGCTGGAGGCCGTGCCGAACCCGCTCTCCATTCTCTTCGACCCGAACTCGTCGAAGGTGGACGGGAGCGACGCGGAGTACTTCATTCACCGCGAAGACGTCTCCCGCGACAAGGCCCGCCGCCTCTTCGGGGAGGAGGTGACCGAAAGCGGGGAGGACGACGGCGTTTTCTACTCCCGCAACACCGACACCGCCGTGCCCGTCTTGACGTTCTGGTACAAGGAAAAAGCGGGAGTCGTGGTGGCGAAGGTGGTCGGGAACAAGATTGTCTCGCAGACCTCGCTCCCCATTCGCCGACTCCCGATTGTGCTCGTCGCTGGCGAAGTGGTGCTCAAGGCGGACAACGGCCAAATCGAGTACACGGGCATTGTCCATAAGGCCATCGACTCCCAGCGGCTCCTCAACTTCGCGGTCTCGCTTTCCGGCGAACGCCTCGCGCTTTCCCCGAAGGCGAACTACCTCGTCGTCGCGGACTCCATCAAGGAGCACCAGAAGCTCTGGAAAAACGCGAACAAGCTGAACCCTCCCGCGCTCCCCTACGACCTCTACGACAAGTCGGGCCGCACCCTCGCCGCGCCCATCAAGCAAGACACGGCAATCAACGTCGGCGACATCGGCGGGCTCACCTCGCTCTACACCGACTCCGTGGCGAACATCATCGGCATTCCCCTCGAAGGCGTGGTCGAGAACCATTCCGTCCAGACCGCCGAAGAGGTGATTACGAAGGCGAAGGCGAGCGAGTCGATTTTGTCGTGCTACTACGAAAACCTCGCCTCCTCCATCAAGGCCCTCGGCGACGTGCTGGTCGAGCTGATTTCGTACGCATACAAACTCCCGCTCCCCGCGCTGAAGGCGATGAAGATTTCGGTTTCGGCGGGCCCGCTCCTTTCCACGCAACGGAAGGAGAAGCTCCGCGCGTTCTACTCCATCGCTTCGGCCCTCCCCGAATACCGCGCCATCATCGCGCCGAAGATGCTCGAATGTATGGACGGCGCGGACGAGGAGCTCGTCGAACAGGCGAAGGCGATTTCGACGATGCAAATCATGCAACAGCACAACGCGCTCCAAGCGCAGACGGCGGCGGCGGCGGCTCCGGCGGAAGGCGCGGCCGAAGGCACGGCCCCGAACGTCGAAGACCTCCTCCAGCAGAACGCCCAGCTCGTCGGCGAAGTCCAGCGGCTCACCGCCGAACTGGAGACCGCGAAAAAGTCGTTCAACGCCGAAGTGCTCAAGGCGCAGAACGCCGTCTTGATGGAGCAGTTGAAACACAAGGGCGCGATGGAGCTTGAGGCCCTCAAGCAGTCGGGAGCCGACTCGCGGCAAGCGGCCGAACTGAACGCCGAAGCGGAACGCGAAGTCTTCCGCGCAGAGCAAGCGCAAGCGAAGACCATCGCCGAGCTCGCCTCCGGCCAGTCTCTGTAAACCTTTCCCCACGCGAGACGGCACCACCCCCGTTTCACGTGGAACCGAAAATCGGGTGGACGAAACAAGGAAAGGCAAAGTATGACGAAGGAAGAGTACGAAGAGAAGTTGGCAAAGCAGTTCGAGGAGGAGGAGACTCTGACTCCCGCCCCGACCGCACAGACCACCCCCGCCACGGAAGACGCCTCCACGCCTTCCACGGAGCCCGCCACGGCCCCCGAAGGCGAGACCCCCTCCGCTGACACGGCCGCGGCTGAAACGCCCGCAGACGGCTCCGCAGAAGGCGACACGGCCAGCACCGCCGACGCGCCCGAAACCGACGAAAGCGCGAAGGGTGACGAGGTGAAGGCCCCGAAGTACTCGAACCGCCACGTCAAGAAAATGGAGTGGGAAAACAAGACCCTCAAGGCGACTCTCGCGAAGTACGAGGAGCGGCTGAAGCAGTTGGAGGCGAAGGGCGAAGCCCCCGCGCCGAAGATGGAGAAGCCCGTGCGGGGCTCGATGAGCGACGACGAGTACATCGACCGCGCCATCGCGTACCGACTGAACGAGCTCGCCGAAGGCGCACGCGAGAAGGAAGCCGCCGACGCGAAGCGGAACGAAGACTTCGAGCGGAACCGCGCGGAATTTCAGCGGAAGTTCGAGGCGTACGTGCCGGAGGCGCGTCGGTCGTGGCTGAACGACGAGGTTATCGCGCACTACGCCGACCTCGAAACCGCCGCTGGCGGCGCGGGCTCTCCTACGATGACCGCCATTCTCGAAAGCGAAAAAGCCCCCGTTATCCTCGCGGAGTGCTTCAAGAACCCGAACCTCGTCTCGGCACTCGCGGGAATGAACGAGGTCGAGCGAAGAATGACAATTTGGAAGGTCTGCGAAGACTCCAAGATTTTCGCAGATACGAAAACCGCTCCGGCTCCGGCCGCGTCGGCTCCCGTCCAGATTGTCGGCAAGGTCGGCGGTGGCGCGGCGGGCGGAGCGAAGCCCGTCGAGCAGATGACCGACGACGAGCTCTACGCCGCCTACCTCAAGCAGATGTAGATAGTGTAGATTTGTAGGTATGAAAACCCGGCGCGGCGAGTTCCTCCCTCGCCCGCCGACTACCTCGAAAGGAGGTGCGAAAGATGAGTCTTCTCGGTCTCGGCATCGCGGCGGGCATCGGCGGAGCGGCTGGTGCTCTCGAAGGGTGGGGCAACTTCAAGGAAAAGCGCAACACCCGCAATATGCTCAAGAAAGGTCGGGAGAACGCCGACTCGCAGTACGACGCCCTCATCGCCGCTATGAGCGGGGAGGCGAGCCAGTACGGCGACACCGCCGACCAGTACCTCGCCCGACTTCAGTCGAAGATGGACTCGCAGACGCCGACCTACTCGGCGGGCCAGTTCAAGGCGCAAGACGTGAACGCGCTGACCGAAAAGCTGATGAACCCCGCGATGGCGCAAGTGAACGCCTCCACGCAGAATGCGATGGAGAACGCCGCCGCCGCTCGCGGCAACCTCCTCTCCGGCGCGGCGCAGAAGGCCATCGCCGACCGCATCGCGGAAAACACCTCGAAGGAATGGAACGCCGCCCGAAGCGCGGCCCTCCAGCAAATCGGGCAAGACCTTTCCGCGTTCAACGCGAACGAAGCCGCCCGCCAGCAGGAGGCGGCGCAAGCGCAAGGGGCGAAGCAGTACGACATCAACGCGCTACTGGGCATCTACAACACGAACCTCGCGCAGAAGAGCGCGGCGACCCAGAGCGCGACGAACCTCGGCGTGGGCAAGATTGCCGCCGACACGCAGTACTATCGCGACCGCGCGGGCCTCGGCACGACCGACGCCGCGTCGTCGATTGTCGCTGGCTCGATGAGCGGCGTCACCCCCTTCATCGGGCAAATCCCGAAACTCGTCTAGGACGGAGGTGTTTTTATGGCTACGAAAAACGCTTTCGGCTACAACGAATGGAACACCCCCGCAATGCCGACGAACCCCTACGCGGGGCTCGGCTCCTCCGCCGCGACGGGAATGCTGGAGTTTCTCAAGAACTCGAAAATCAAGGACGCGCTCGAAGGGTACAAGGTCTTCAGCGAGTACGGCGACGCGCTGAAGGACATCAAGTCGAGGAAGGAGCTCGAAGAGGAGGCGCGGAAACGCGCCGCCGAAGACAAGGCGGAGTTCGAGAAGTACCGCGCCTTGAACGCCGGAGTCTTCGCCGACGAAGGCGGCAAGCCCGTCGAGTTCGACGAGGACAAGGCGTACAAGACCGCGCTCGAACAAATCTATGGAGCGCAGTTCAAGGGCGACGAAAACCTCCGCAAGACCTACGAACGCCACCCCGACGCGTACAAGACTTTCGGCGGCGGCGACGAGTTCTCGTCGCTCGAAAAGCTGGCGGGGGCTTTGGAGCCGTGGGACGCGGAGAAGGCGAACCGCTATCTCCAGATGGCGCAGACTGGCCGCTCCCGCCGCGACAACGACATTCGCGCCATTTTGAGCGACTACCGCAACGAGTGGGAAAAGAACGCGGAGCAGATTTACCAGAACCAGCGGCTCCGCACCGACCTCGAATACAAGCGCGACTCCGCGAAGGACGAGAAGGAGCGCGACTACTACGACGCGCAACTTTCGCAACTGAAGGCGAGCGACAACGCGGCCCGCGAGCGAGCGAACCTCGCCGCCCAGTACGCGAGCGAGACGGCGGGAAAGCTCTACGGGAAGGACGAGGCCGAACGCCTCCTCAATTCTATGAGCCGTTTCGACATCAGCGCAGAACCCGAAGTCGTGAAGACCGAAGTCGCGAAAGTGGAAACGCCGAAGGCGACCACCTACTACCAGCTGAACGAAGCTCTCCGCTCCGCAGTCGCCGACGGCTCGTTCGACTACGGCTACGGCGACACGGAATTGAACCGCGCCATCGACAAGTTCGCCAGCGACCTCGGCTACAACATCAACACGACGCAGTGGGAAGACGAGCGCAAGGCCCTTATCGGCAACCTTTCGCTCAAGCCGAAGCAGAAGCCCGCCGCCCCGACGGAAACCGCGAAGGCGTGGAACGGCCTCCCCGACAAGCTGTCGAAAACCTACGCCGACGACGAGGCCGAACTCCTCGGCTCCATCTACGACACATACCTCGAAAGCGGCGGCAAGGGAGACACGCTCCTCCGCTCGAAAAAGAACGAGGGGCTCTTCTCGAAGCTCGGCAACCGCCTTCTCCAGCTGAACCTCAATCAAGGCGACACGTTCGCGTCGTTCTTTGAGCGCGACCCCGAAATGCGAGACGCCTTCCTCGTCGCGAAGAACGCGAAGAAGACCTACGCCGACTTCGTGGCGATGCTGAAAAAGTCGAAGGGCAAGGCGGCCCCAGCCGAACCCGCTCCGGCCGCTCCGGCTCCCGCGCCAATTCCGGCCCCGACCACCGCTCCCGCCGCTCCCGCTCGCCGTTCCGGCCCCGCCACCTCCGGCGGAGACGGCTCGACTTCGGGGCGGCTCGGCATTAACGTGAGGTTCTAAAAATGACCGAAGCAGAAGAACGCCAGCTCGTCGCGGACGTGGACAAGTCGTGGGAAATCGAGAACGACGACGGCTCCGTCGTGCGCTTCACCGAAGAGGACAAGAACGCGCTCCTCAATGAAGACCCGCGCTTCGCTGGCCGCATTCGCCGCCACGTGTACAGCGACGAGGAAAAGAACGTCCTCCGCAACCGCCTCAAGGACATCGACTTCCAGAACCTCCTCCAGTCGTGGAGCGGGGAGGCCGAAACGGCTTTCCCGAAGTCGATGCGCGAATGGCAGAAGCACGAAAACTACGTGGAGGAAAGCAAGGAACGCCCGCGTCCGCTCGGCGAGATGCTGACGGAACGGGCGAAGGCATACGGGCGCGGCCTCTACTCCGGCATCGGCGACGCGGCGAACTTCGCGGGCCGACTGGCCTACGCGCTGACCGACGACGAAAAGCCCGTCGCGGAGTCGATGAAGGAAGACTACGGCACGACCGAAAACGAAGGCGACAAGTCTTTCGCTTGGCACATCTCCCGCGACAAGTTCGCTCCCCTCTCGGCCCTTCTCCTCAAGAAGGTTCCGGCGGGCGCGATGACTGGCCGGACGGCGGCTATGGTCGGCGGCAGCGCGGCGGCGGCTCCCGTCGCGATTGACCTCCTCGCGAACAAGCTCCTCGACGTGGAGACCATTCCGCAGACCACGAAGGAAAGCCCGCTCGCATCTATGGGTACGGCGGCACTTCTCGGCACCGCCGCGTCTCCGTTCCTCCGCGCCGTCGCTCCGTTCGCGGCGAAGGTCGCGGAAGGGTCGCAGACCCTCGCCCGCAAGGGCATCTCGGCGGCGGCGGAAAAGGTGCTCCGCGAGTCGGGTGCGCTGGCCGAAATCCAGTCGCTCGCCTCGAAGGCGGGCGGCGAAAGCCCCGTGCAAGTCTCGGCCATCTTCAACCGCGCGAAGGTCGCGCTAGACCATTCCGCGCTCACGGAAAAGGAAAAGAAGGCCGCGCTCGAATACCTTGACGGGTTCCGTCGAGACGTTATGGAGCGCACGGGCCTCAAGGCCACGCCGTCGAAGGTCGCGGAGGCGCAGAAGTACACGAAGGAGGCCCGCACGGCGCAAGAGGCGAAGGCGGGCTACAAGGACGAAGCGGCGGCGGAAGCGAAGTCTATCCCCTTCACCGCGGCCGACGAGGCCGTCACGAAGCAAGTCGAGGCGACGACCGCTCGCCAGACCGCCCGCGCTCCGCTCGCCCGCGTGAACGAATGGCTCAAGCCGAAAGGCGTCAAGCTCTCGCAGAAGGAGCTCGACGCGATTTTGACCCTCAAGCCCGAAGACCTCGACAAGACCGCGTACACGAAGCTCCAGCAGTTCGCGGCGGCGTGGGGAGCCCCGACCCTTGAGGCGGCGGTCTCCATCATCGCCCGCGCGGCCGGAGCCGACGACGTGGCCGGAAGCGCGTCGGACGGCTTCGCCGACACCCTTCTCAATCTCGGCTCCCCGAAAGCGGACGCAACCCGCGTCGGCACCCCGAAGGAGTAGCGACAAATGAACCCGCTCGTCCTCGACATTCTTTCCAATTCGCTCCTCGGCGGGGCGAACCCGAACGCGCTCGCGAACGCCATCTCCGGCTCGGCCCCGACTGGGCTCGACGTTCTCGCGGAGGCGAAGACGGCGCAAGTGTCGAAGGCCGACAAAGAACTCGCCCGCGAACTTCAGTCGATGGGCCGGAGCGGCAAACAGCTCGGCGACATTCTCTCTTCGTCCGTGCGGCCGAACGGCTCTCCCGAAGTTCCAGCGGGCAAACCCTCGAACCCCGCGACCCGCCCCATCGTAATCACCGAAGAAAAGAAGTTCGGCGGTCGCGGCGGGGCGAAGTTCTCGCTCGTTCGCGGCATCGCGCAAGGCGAGCAACCCTACGACCTCTACGCCATTCGCAACGACCGCACGGGCCGCGTGCAAGCGCACTGCAGTTGTCCCGACTTCAAGTACCGCTTCGAGGTTATGGCGAACCGCGACGGCTGGTCGCAAGTCGTGGAGTCGAACGGCGAATGGCCGGACAAGACGAACCCGAACGGGGTCGCCTCCCCGTGCAAGCATCTTCAGCAGTTCCTCACGCAATTGCCGTGGTAAAAACGGAGGTTTGACAAAATGCTCGTTCGCGAAATCGTGGAGAAGGCGGCGTACAAATGCAACGTCTTGCGCAAGGGCGCGAGCATCAAGGGCGACGACGCCGTTATCCTCGTCGGGCTCCTCGACGACCTCCTCGCGGAACTTTCCGCAGACAACTTTTTCAATTGCCGCGCGAAGATGATTGACTTCGACGGCAAGGGCGCGACCGCGCTCACCATCGGCGAAACCCAGCCGGACGGAACCGCGCCCGACGTCGAGTCGCCTCGCCCGTACAACATTCAGTCGGTGGCCGTGTGCTACGGCTCCGGCTGGTGCCCGCTCGAAGAGACCGACCTCGCCGACCTCTCGAACGTCTCGCTCGTCGGCTCCTCCGGCTATCCCGAGTTTTTCAGCTACGAGGAGTCGTTTCCGTTCGGCACCCTTCACTTCAATCGCGGCGCGTCTTGCCGCGTGCGCATCGTGTACTCGCTCCCGTTCCCCTCGTTCGACTTGAACGGCGAACTTCCGCTCCCGCCCATCTACAAGAACGCGCTCGTCCTCACCCTCGCCCACGCCTACGCCGTCAGCGAAGGTTTCGACGAGGACGCGGGCCGTCTCTTGCCGGAGATGGAAAAGGCGCAAGCGGCCATTCGGGCGAACACGCAGAAGTCGAAACCCCTCCGTCTGGTGGACGACGGGCTCTTCCACGCGAACGTGTCGATTATGTCGATGAGGTAGCGAATGAAGATGGCGCAAATTCCCATCGTCGGCGGCTCCTACAAGTACCGCGCTAAAGAAGTCTCCTCGCAGACTTGCGAAAACCTTTACACGGAGAACGTGGAGGACGCGCAAGGCAAGCAGAGGCAGATACTCGTTTCGACTTCGGGCACGCGCATCTTCGCGCAAGTGCGGCCGGACGGCGCGTGCCGTGGCCTCTACCGCACGACCACGGGGCCGACGGGAGCGGAGACCCTCGTCGCCGTCTTCGGGAAGTACGTCTATCGCAAGCTCGCCAGCGAACCCTCTTTCGTCAAGGTCGGCGAAGTGAACTCCGCCACGACGCGGGTCGCCATCGCCGACGACGGCGTGAACTGCGCCATCGCGGACGGGAACACCCTCCACGCCTTCTCCGTCAAGGAGCCCTCCGCTTCGGTGGCGCAGACGTGGAACCTCGTCAATCTCACCTTTCCGGCTGGCGAAGGCGAAGACCCGCTCACCATCTCGCCGACGTTCGTCGCGTGCGTCGGGCATCGCTTCGTCATCAACCGAAACGGCACGGGCGAGTTCTACTTCAGCGACCTCCTCTCCACCGACTTCCACGCCGACGACTACTACACCGCCGAAAGCTCCGCCGACAACATCTCCGCGCTCGTCGCCAGCGAAGGCGTCCTTTTCGTCTTCGGCGACCAGTCTTGCGAACTTTGGCAACTGAACTCCGGCGAAAGCGAGTACGACGTCTTCTCTTTCGTCGGCGGTTCCTCCGCCTCGTTCGGGTGCCGCAATCATCTTTCGGTGGCCGAAAGCAACGGCTCCGTCTTTTTCGCGGGCGCGAGCGAGCTTGGCCGCGAAGGCGTTTTCGTATGGACGAAAAGCGGGCTCCCGCAACGCATCTCCACGAACGCCATCGAAGAGCGGCTCGCAAGCGAACCCTCCTCCACGGGCTTCTGTTGGTACGAGCAAGGGCACAACTTCTACGCGCTCTCGCTCCGCGACACGACTCTCGTTTACGACTTCTCGACGGGGCTTTGGCACGAACGGCGGCTCCGCAAGGACAACGGCGAGGACACGCGGTGGGAGTGCGTCGCCTCGGCGGTCTGTTTCGACAAGGTTCTCTTCGGCACCGACGACGGAGCCGTGCTGGAGTTCGGCGGGCACGTGAACTACAACGGCGGGCAAATCGTCCGCAAGCGCACGACCGCGACCATCTGGGACGACAACTTCGACATCTCGCTCCGCCAGCTCCTCCTCGACTGCGAGGTCGGAACGACGCCGGAGCTCGTCGGGCAAGGCCGTGAGCCGCAAGCTATGCTCAAGGTTTCGACAGACGGCGGTATGACGTTCTTTGACTGCGGCTGGTCGTCGATGGGCAAGCAAGGCCAGTTTTGGCGTCGGTGCGAGTGGCGAAACCTCGGCGTCGGGGAGTCGTTTATCTTCGAGTTCTCGTTCAGCGACCCCGCGCCTATCCATCTCTTCGGGCTCCGCATCAGCTACTCTACCTCGACGAGGCGGTAGGTATGAAGTCGGGCGACATCACGAACACGACACTCCGTTCGATGGACTTGCCGAGCGCGTTCAAGCTCGAACTAAACGCCGTCTTCGAGGCGTTGGGCGGCAAGTGGACTTCGGGCTACGCGAGCGGCGACAAGTACCAGACTTGGCTCACGGGCACGCAAGGTCTCGTCGTTGCCGTGGTGCGGTTCACGGCGCACGAAAACGTCGCGACCGCCCTTCCGGCGCAGTGCGTCGGGCTGGTCTTCCGCGCGGGCTCCGAGCCCACGAACTTCCTCGGCTCCGTCCTCCAGACAGAAGGGGAGGCCGGAGACTGCGTTGTCTTCGTCGGGCATCGAGTGTAGATTTGCATATATGGAAATCTCCAAAGAACAGCTTCGCCCCGAAAGAATGACCAAAGCGGACGTGGACGCGTTTCGCCGACACTACCGCCGCGACCCCGTGGCGTTTTGTAACGACATTCTCGGCATCGACCTCGACGACAATCAGCGCGAACTGGTGGAGGCCATTCGCGACGAGAAAAAGGTGGTCTGCGTTTCGGCCCGTGGGTGCGGCAAGTCTTTCGCCCTTTCGGCGGTCGCCATTTGGTATTTCGTGCTCGCGCCCGACACGAAGGTCGTCTTGGGCGCGAACACCTATAAGCAGTCTTACGACGTTCTTTGGCTGACCCTTATCCGGCTCATCAACGCATCGAAAATCGCGGCGTGGTTCGACGTGGCGAACGAGTACGTCTTTTGGCGCGGGGCTCGCGGGCTCGGCTTCATCACCCGCATCACCGCGAGCGCGGACTCCGTGGAAAGCGTCTCCGGCTTCCACGCGAAGAACCTTCTCTACCTCCTCGACGAAACCTCCGGCATTCCCGACAAAATCATCTTGAACCTACTGGGCTCGATGACGGAGGAGAACAACCGCATCGTGCTGGCCACGAACCCGACCCGCAACACGGGCTTTACCGCCGACGTCTGCGACACCGATGGCTGGCGGTCGCTCCATATCAGCGGATACTCGTCAAGGTTCACGAACAAGCAGTACCTCGACGAGCTGGTGCGGAGGTACGGGAAGGACAACGACATCGTGCGCGTCCACGTCTTCGGGGAGTTCCCGAAGCAATCTTCCTACGCCATCGTGACCCGCGACATCTTGAACGAGTGTGTCGGCAACACGCACGCGCACGCGGGCGACGTGGTGGTCGGTCTCGACGTGGCCTCGACTGGCGACGACCTTTCCGTCTGGTGCGTGCGCTCCGGCGGCAACGTGGTCGCCATCGAGACGGAGGCGACCTCGAACGTGGACACCCTCATAGACCGAACCCTCGCCATCGTGGAGCGGCACCGCGCGGAGCGGGTCTTCGTGGACTCGACGGGCCTCGGCTGGACTATTCCCGAACTCCTCCGCAAGGCGGCCCCGTCCGTTTCGGTGGAGGGCATCAACTTCGGCGCGAAGTCGCTGAACGAGCGGTGCGCGAATATGCGGGCTTTTATGTACTCGAACCTCGGCGACGCGCTGAAGAACCGCGAGCTGAACTTCGAGGCGCGTGACAGCGAGCTATTCGCGGAGCTACTCAATACCGAAATCGTGGTGAACTCGCACGGCAAGTACCAGCTCCCGCCGAAGGACAGGACGCGCGAGCTCTTGGGCCGTTCGCCAGACCGCGCGGACGCGCTCGCCTTGACGTTCGCGACCTTGACTCCGTTCTACTTCGACACCGCCAGCGGACA
>Ga0265298_10001971_pt1 | contig 29576 bp, 24 predicted proteins | sample AusTroGonzalo_MG_3_FD_193486 | JGI IMG/M metagenome (GOLD analysis project Ga0265298, IMG submission 193486) | Bovine rumen microbial communities from tropical cattle in Woodstock, Queensland, Australia - Gonzalo_01 | ecosystem: Host-associated > Mammals > Digestive system > Stomach > Rumen ...
GTCTTCCTCACTTTCCGAAAGGAAAGGTTGACTTCGTCTTCCTCACCACGCCACGACAAAGTAAGCTTGCGCTTACTTGATTCTTTTGAATCAACGTCAAAAATGAACAAGTTCCTTTTTGCCATCAATTCAAAAGAATTAAAGAAAAACGGAGTTTTTCTTTGTTCGTTTGGCTTAAGGTTCGGTTCCGTAGCTTAACTGAATAGAGCATCTGACTACGGATCAGAAGGTTCCGGGTTTGAATCCCGGCGGAATCACAAAGCAAAACAGGCATCATATGATGCCTGTTTTGCTTTGTGGCAAATAAATGTTTATTTAGCACCCATGAATATTTTACTTTCATGTATCTTCCATATATAATTAATAAAGAACCTATTTGAAACCCATTATGAAAAAAATCAAAATAATGTTTTCCAAAGGCTGGTATCGCATAGTATACGCCTTTACTTTCCTGCTGTTTGCATTCATCTGCTCATGCTCCTCATCCAAGGCTGCATCAAAGGATAAAGCGGCTGAAGAGAATGATGTAGAGACTCCTGATGAAAAGGAAACCAACACTTCCGACAACGATGAACCACAAACAATCCACATGAGGGATTTCCAGGGTCTAGGTAAAGAGACTCCCCAAGTCAGGTTGATGTACGGAGTGCAGATACCTCGAACTGAAAACAGATAAAGCATACGTTCAAAGACGTATTTCCTGCAATCAGCCGTTCTGATTGCAAAGTCCAAATATTAATTGAAATTTTATGAAACGATTATTATTAATTGTGGCATTGCTGATAATATGCCTTGTCTGCCGCGCCGAGCATAAGAAGGCCGATTTCTACATGCTCTCACTTAATGACAAGACATATCCTGATTATTTTCTGGATAATGAATATGATGACTGTTATCTCTATCTGCTGAACGATGGTCGATATTGCATTGAATTAGAATGGGATGCGTCCGATGATATTATTTATATGGATAGAATATCGATGGGTAATTATTCCAGTAAAGGTGATACATTATACTTTAACGATAGGTTCACCTTTTTCAAATTTGAGGCGGTCATAAAAGACAATGTCATTTCCTTTACAAGCGGATTCCCGTTTCTGATAGGACGCAATCTTAAATATAATCGCCAAATAATGTATGATTATGATGCATCACATTATGACAGACATAAATCAATGTTGAGTGAAACAGCTGACAGCATTGCATTTGGTGAGCCAATTTATCCGTTGGAATTCAAATCATACACATCAGTTAAGAGATATTCCGTACCCACTAACATCAATATAAATGAAGATGAGACATACAGCTTAGTGTATGGCGGATTACTCTTTTCCAAAGGCCAATGGGAGCGCATAGGCAATCTCATCCGTCTAAAAGACAACAACCTTAACCACGACCATTATGTCTTGATTAAGGATGGTGAGCTTGTTATGTACACTATTGATGCTTCCTGCTTCAAACAATCTTACAAATGATACAATTTGGGGCAGACCCCTTTTGTATCATTTGTAGAGGAAGCGGCGGATAGACATCTTGGGAGTCTTCTCAAACGGAACGGCTTGTACCTCAACCTTGGCAAGCTGGCTATATACAGGCAGTTGGCGGTTAGAAGTTAAGCGGATGTTTTCAGGGATGGCATCCTTGGCCTCATCATCCAGTAGAGCCTTGGCAATGGCCTGCTCATCAAGATAAACCAGAGCCACCAGTTTGCCGCCACGATCCACAACCACTGATTCAACTACGTAGTCCTGGTTATTTACTACAGCCTCAATCTCTTCAGGATAGATATTCTGACCGGAAGGACCCAAAATCATGTTCTTGGAGCGTCCACGTATGAATATGTTGCCGTCAGCATCCATTATACCCAGATCACCGGTCTTGAGCCAGCCGTCTTCAGTAAATGCATTGGCTGTTGCCTCAGGATTGTTATAGTAACCTATGGTTATATTCTCACCGCGAGCCTGAATCTCACCTACGGTATGCTGAGGGTCATCGGAGTCAATACGCACCTCTGCCACATCAACAGGCTTGCCGCATGAGCCGGGAACATACTTGGTCCAGTGCTCATAGGCCAGGAGAGGGCAGGCTTCTGTCATGCCATATCCTACCAGATACGGGAACTTGATCTTCTTGAAGATACGCTCAACCTCCGGATTAAGTGCTGCACCGCCCATGATGAACTCCTCACAATTACCGCCGAAAGCAGTTACAAGTCCGTCTCTTATCTTGTTGTAGATTATACGGTTAAGCCCAGGCACTTTAAGTGCTAACTTTATTGCCGGTTTGTCTATCATGGGCTTGATCTTGGACTTGTAAATCTTTTCCATTACCAGCGGAACGGTAATGAGCAGGTAGGGCTTGACATCAGCAAAGGCCTTCATGAGGGCGGCCGGAGTGGGGGCCTTACCCAACCAGTAGATGGAAGTGCCGTTGCAGAGCGGGTAGAGGAACTCTATGACAAGGCCGTACATATGAGCCATAGGCAGCATTGAGACCATCTTATCGCCTGCAGGCACGTTACGCTGGCTGAAATCTACATTGGCAGAAAAGTTACGGTAGGTCAGCATAACGCCCTTGGGATCTCCCGTAGAGCCCGATGTATAGTTGATGGTTGAAAGGTTATCCCAATTGTCAGTGGGATAAACCACGTCATCAGGACCGAATCCGTTAGGATATTTCTTGTCAAAGAGTTCATCAAGATGCTCAAAGGCGTACTGTATCTTTTCATCACCACAATAGAGCAGCTCCAGTGTGTTGACATCAATCACGGCACGAACCTGCGGCATCTTGGCTATGTCCATCTTGGACCATTTCTCCCTATCTGTGAACAGGGCAATGCTGCCGGAATGGTTTACAAGTCCCATAACGCTATCCGGCTTGAAATCAGCCAGGATAGGTACTATCACAGTCTCATAGGTGTTTACGGCCAGATAGGCAAATCCCCAGCGTGCACCATTCTGTGCGCACAGTGCTATGCGCTCACCTTTCTGTATGCCGGCATAGTCAAATATGATATGGAAACGCGCAATGGAGCGGGCCATCTGGGCATAAGTGAATGATTCACCTCCTATATTGTTCAATGCGGGTTTGTCCCAAAACTTTCGTGTGGCAGCCTGGAGCCTTTCAAGATAATGCGGATACTCTTTCATATATGGTTCATATAGTGTTTTATATGCAAAAATATCATTTCTCAGCAAATACTACGCTATATTATGAGAGAAAATATGTACTTTCGTAACTGTTGACCAATGAACACGATACGACATGAGCAATATCCCTGTTCATCTGCTGTACACATTGCTAGGTGTATTCAGTTTCATATGCGCACTCTCAATAGCCCTCTTTAAACAGGACAAGAACAAGTGCCACTGGATTATTGTGGCAATCCAGGCAGTCTGGAGCCTGCGCATGCTGGTATATGCACAACTATTCAATCCTGATAAATGCCATATGATATGGACCTGGCCCGTTTATATCGTAGCCAGCCTGGCATATGCACCTCTGTTCTACATGTTTACCATTGAACTGACAAACATAAAGGGTATAACCAAGAAAGACTATATGGTATTTATACCCATGGCAGTCATTACGGCGCTTTTTCTCATTGTCTATCTGGGAGCCAGCCATTTTAATCTTCAGCGCATGCATAACAGCGTGATACTTAATGAATCAACCATAGCTGAACATGAGACCACCATGAAGGTGATAGAGTATTTCTGCTATCACATGGCACGTACCATAACGTTCTGGTTTGAGGCTGGAGTCCTGCTCTGGTGCTGCTGGTGCATGTATAAGTATGAGGATACAGTCAATGAATTCTTCTCATCAAACAACGGCAAGTCCGTGAGCCAGTCACGCCTTATTGCCGCGCTTACCGCGGTAGGAGTGCTGGTGGTACTGCTTCGTGAGGCTTCCCCTAATTATCAGCAGGATATTGATATACGTACCATCATACTGATACTCGTTACGTTTATGTATCAGCTTGCTCTGGCCATCCTGGCATTTATAATTGACTATAGTGCCGATGATATAAGGCATATGCTTGAGAAGGGAGACGGCAAACCCTCCAAGACCGCTCTATTCCCCGAAAACAGGCAGGAGATGACCATTTCCAACTGTTGGAAGAACGTGGAGCGCCTCATGAATGAGGAGAAAGTCTTTCTGGAGCCGGACCTCAACCTGATAGACCTGGCCCAGAGACTGGGCACAAACCGTACATATCTGTCACTGGCCGTAAGGCAGTTCAGCGGCATGTCATTCTCTGATTACGTCAATAACGCCCGTATAATATATGCCGAGGAACTGTTGCTCAAAGGAGAGTCACCCAAGAATGTGGAATACTCATGCGGATATATAAGCAGTTCCACCTTCTACCGCCAGTTCCAGAAGATAGCCGGCTCATCACCATCAGTGTGGCTCAAGAAACAGCGGGAGCAGCAAAAGAAGGAGTAATCACTCCAGGAACCACTCATTAGGCATAAGGATACCCAATGTGACTCCAAGCATTGAGGGGTTATAGCTTGACGTGGACAGATCCAGGAAAGCATTGAAGGAGATTCTCTGATATTGTGCCACAAACGCCAGCTCACTCATAATCTGCATTCCTGTAAGAGGATTACCATACACGGCCAGGCCCTCATCATTACAGATGGGGCGGGTAGGCTGGAATACGTATGCCTCTGCGCGCAGATGGAACACGGAGTTAATTATAAAGATAGGCTTCAGTCCGGCCGCAAAATATGCATTGGCCGAGAAATCCGGGTCATATATGAACTTGCTGTTTACGGTGGGACGGAAACTGCCTGTCTGCATGATAGTTGACTGATAATTGGTTGACAGGTTCCTGGATGAATAATAGCCCTCCAAATATGTGCCCAGCGTTATATGTGATGTCAGTTTGAAATAGTGCTCAGTTGATGCGCATATCTGCAACCAGGAACGATCAACACCATGATACTCATCTGACAGCACGTTCTGCGGCATATAACGGTCCTCCTCAGTACCTATAAAGGCCCGTATCTTCTCATAACGGCCGCTGGTGGGGTACTGCGTTGAGTTAAGGGTATTGCCAATGAACTCTACTGAACCTCCCAGTATCTTATGACGGTTGCTGTCATACCTGAAAGAACGCAGGTCAACGCTGCTGGATTGTGAGTAGTAATCCTTGTGGTGCGCCAGACCGAACGAGAAAACGGCCTTGTAGTTGTTCAGGAACGGACGTGATATCTTGATCTTGCCGAAAAACTCCGTTGACTTGTTGAGAGCGGGCATGTACTTATCGGACGTAAATATATATGAACCTGAACGGAAATAGTTCATGTTGTTGAATGCCAACTGCAGTGACAGCGACATAGGGATCTTGGTAGCCATGTCTATACGGGTAAGGAACTGAGCGTTGCTGTATGAACGGCCCACCTGGCCCTCAAGCAGATATGACTCTGATGCTTCACCTATGTGGTTATATGATACTGAACCGTACAACTGGCTGGATATGGATGTGGACAGACCGCCGCCCAGATTGAAGGTAGGGTGGTCATCAACCTGCACATTCAGTTCCAGTCCGAATGTTGAATCCTGCTCTGAATAATGTGTGGCTGGTATTATCTCACTGATGGCATCATCAGATAACAGCTTGAAGTAACCTGATTTGAAATCCTCAAAATCAAATGAGCCATCAGTAGCGTTAAGTTCCTTGAGGATATATCGCGTTTGAGCTGAATTGATACCGTTTACATCAACTGAACTGAATACCAGTTCAGGAATGCGTTCCTTAAAGGCGGAACGCATATCACTGAGAGCAGAGGGCTCCTGACGTTTGCTTGTGCGTGATTTGATGGAATCCATGAGCAGCATGGTGTTATGGTATCCCAACTCTGACAGCTCATCAAGACGGTGGAAATCAAGCAGTCCCACATCATCCAGATTGAACTCCACCTTGACACCAAGCCCGGGATCAAGGCTGTAGTCACTCTTTTGCATTATCATGCTGCGCACCTGGCCCATAAGGTCAAACTCATCAGGAACCTCAATCTCAGGCGTTCCCGGGCTCACGGCGACTACGCTTCCCACAATGAAATCAGGATGAAACTCACGCATCATGACATCTACAGGGAAGTTGTCATAAATACCTCCGTCATAAGCAATTATGGAGTCAATCTTAATGGGACGGAACACAAAGGGGAATGACATTGAAGCGCGTACGGCAGCACCCAGATCACCCTTGTCCAGCACAATTGAGTTCTTGTTGAACACATCCGATGCAACCGCCCTGAAAGGCACCATCAAACGGTTGAAATCATTCCTGCATGCAGCCGATGCACCAGAGAATATATCAACAAAAGCCAGATTCATCTGCAGCGGATCAACCACGCTGTTTACCATAGGACGTATCACGGTCATGGAGTCCCTGATGGCTATCTGGGCAGAGATCATGGCCGGAGTGGGTGATGGCTGCTTGAAGAAGAACTGATAGTTCATATCCTTGGCTCCAAGGTACCAGTTCTTGAAATCATCAGAACGGATAAGGCTCTCCATCTCATCAGGAGAGTAGCCCATCGCGTACAGGGAACCTATTACGGCACCAATGGATGTTCCGGCAATATAATCAATAGGGATGTTGTTCTCTTCAAGTGCACGTATAACACCGATATGGGCCAAACCTTTGGCTCCGCCTCCGCTCAGCACCAGGCCAACTTTCTGGCCACCGGCAGGAACAGCCAGGAGCAGCAGAGAAAAAATCGATATGATAACCCTTTTAAACATCGGTGGTATGCATGTGCCACAAATATATACAAAAAATGGGCACTGATATACGTTCAATGCCCATTTTCATATAAAAATGTTACGTTTAGATAAGCTCTACACTACGGCGTATAAAGGCTGACAGAGCCTCACCCTTAAGCATACCGTTCTGAAGCAGAGCCAGATCAATGAGTTCATGCACCACTTTCTGGCCTGCGGCATACTCTGAGTAGATGTTTGTGATAGCGTTCTCAGCCTCTGATATCTTGCCGTCAATATCCTTCATCTCATCCTTCTCTGCCTGCGGAACATCCTCATCCTTCTTACCCTCACGTGCCTTACGCAACTCTGCCTGACGCTCCTTAAGGGAGTTCAGTTTGTCATCTTCAGGCTTAACCTTGCTGTCACAAGCAGCGGCAGCGTCATCAAGAACCTTCTTAATAAGTTTATGGTCCTTGTTGAGTATAACGGTGTACATATCAGGCATATCCCCGTAGAAATTCATGCCGGGCTGGATGGCTGCCATATCTTTCATACGGCGCATATACTCGCTGCAGGTTACCATAACGGGTAGGGCAGACTCGCCCAGAGACTGGGCGTCAACATGGAAATCAGCCTTCTCAATCTTGGGCATCTGGCTGCTGAACACCTTGGTGAGCATACGCAGCTGGCCTGCAGGCAGGTCAACAGCCTTGTTATCCTCCTTGGCAATAAGGTTGTCTATAGAATCACTGTCAACCCTCTGGAAACGGCTGCTGTTACCGAACTTCTGCTCCAGCATACCTATTACAGGTACATCAAGCTGATTATCCATAAGCAATACGCTGTAGCCCTTGTTCTTAGCTGCATCTATGTAACCGTACTGCTCTTCCTTGTTTGTGGCGTACAGATAGATAAGGCTCTTGTTCTTATCGGTCTGGTTAGCCTCAATCAGTTTCTTGTACTCCTCAAAGGTAAAGTACTTGCCGTCAGTATCCTTGAAGAGGGCCACTTTCTCCATCTTGCTGTAGAAATCCTCCTCAGTAAGCATACCGTAGTTGATAAAGAGCTTTACGTCATCCCATTTGCTCTCAAACTCCTTGCGGTCATTCTTGAAGATGGCGCTCAGACGGTCTGCAACCTTCTTGGTGATATATCCGGATATCTTCTTGACATTGGAGTCACTCTGCAGATATGAACGTGACACGTTAAGCGGAATATCCGGAGAATCTATCACGCCATGAAGCAGTGTAAGAAAGTCAGGAACGATACCTTCAACGCTGTCCGTCACGAATACCTGGTTACAGTAGAGCTGTATGCGGTTCTTCTGCAGGTCAAGATTGGTCTTGATCTTGGGGAAGTAGAGGATTCCGGTAAGATGGAACGGAAAATCCACGTTAAGATGTATCCAGAACAGGGGTTCGTCCTGCATGGGATAGAGCTCACGATAGAAACCCTTATAGTCTTCATCCTTGAGTTCACTAGGGGTCTTTGTCCAGAGTGGCTCTACGTTGTTGATGATATTGTCCTCGGCAGTATCAACCTCCTTACCGTCTTTCCATTCCTTCTTCTTACCGCAGGCTATCTGTACGGGTAGGAACCGGCAGTATTTCTTGAGCAGACCCTGGATTGCGGTCTCCTGCAGGTACTCCTTGCTCTCATCATCCAGATAGAGAATGATGTCGGTTCCGCGGTCAGCCTTATCGGCATCCGTGAGTTCGAATTCAGGTGAACCGTCACAGCTCCATTTTACAGCCTGAGCACCTTCCTGATAGGATTTGGTTATGATCTCAACCTTCTTTGACACCATAAAGGCTGAGTAGAATCCAAGTCCGAAGTGGCCTATGATGGCATTGGCGTCATTCTTGTATTTCTCAAGAAAATCATTTGCGCCTGAGAATGCTATCTGGTTGATGTATTTGTCAATCTCAGCAGCGGTCATACCTATGCCTCGGTCACTTACGGTGATATTGTCCTTGTTTACTGTAACATGTACCGTAAGGTCACCCATCTCACCCTTGAAATCGCCCTTTGAGGCCAGTGTCTTGAGCTTCTGGGTGGCATCAACTGCATTTGAAACTATCTCGCGGAGGAATATCTCACGATCGCTGTACAGGAACTTTTTGATGACGGGGAATATGTTCTCGGTCGTTACCCCGATTGTACCTTTCTGCATAATTATATTGTTTTAGTTTTATCTGATTATTCTGCCTGATACAATACAACAAAAATGCCAGACGGTTTCCCGACTGACATTTTGGCTGAACAGGAGTCTCTCTGTGACTCTCTGTCAAATCATTTGGCTCCTACAGTGACTGTAAGGTCAGATTTATCGGAATCGGCATCAACCGTAAAGAGGGATCCCATAGGACTCTCGCCGTCTATCATGACCTCAGCCAGCTTATCCTCAACGTAGGTCTGGATAGCACGTTTGAGCGGACGTGCACCGTACTCACGGCTGTAGCCCTTGTCTGCCAGGAATGCCTTGGCACCATCTGATACGGAGAGTGAATAGCCCATACCCTCCAGGCGTGCCGTAAGCTGTGAGAGCTCAATTTCAACAATGCGGCTCACTGCCTCACGGTCAAGCTGGTTGAAGGTTATTATCTCATCTATGCGGTTAATGAACTCAGGTGCAAAGGATTTGTTGAGCGCCTTGCGTATGATGTCCTGACGGGCCAGGTCCGTTCCGGCATCGGATGTACTGAAGCCTATGCCGTGACCGTACTCCTGGATCTGACGTGACCCGATATTGGAGGTCATTATAATAATGGTGTTGCGGAAATCAACCGTACGGCTCTCACTGTCGGTCAGACGGCCCTCATCCATTACCTGCAGCAGAATGTTGAACACATCCTGATGTGCCTTCTCTATCTCATCAAGCAGAATGATGGAGTAAGGTTTACGGCGTACCTTCTCGGTCAGTTGTCCGCCATCCTCATATCCTACATATCCCGGAGGAGCACCCACCAGACGTGATACGGCAAACTTCTCCATGAACTCACTCATATCAACGCGTATCAGAGCGTCACTGGTGCCGAACATCTGCTCAGCAAGCTCTTTAGCAAGCAGCGTCTTACCTACACCGGTAGGGCCAAGGAAGAGGAAAGTGCCTATGGGCTTGTTGGGATTTTTCAGCCCAACACGGCTTCTGCGGATAGCCTTGGCAAGCAGGTCTATAGCTGATTCCTGGGCTATAACCTTTGACTTGAGGGCTGGGGCCAGACCTTTAAGGCGCTCACCCTCCTCACGGGCTATCTTCTGCACAGGGATGCCGCTCATCATTGAAACCACGGTTGAGATACTATCTTCATCAACGGTTTCACGATGGCTCTTGAGTGACTGTTCCCAGTCCTTGCGCATCTGCTCCAGCTCACCCTCCAGAACCTTCTCCTGATCACGAAAACGGGCGGCCAGCTCAAAGTCCTGACGGGCCACGGCATCATTCTTGCCCTCACGGGTAAAGTCTATCTGATGCTCCTTGTCCTCAATCTCTTTTGGTACTGAGAGATTTGACAGGTGAGTACGTGAACCGGCCTCATCCATCACATCTATAGCCTTGTCAGGAAATGAACGGTCAGTAATATAACGCTGAGCCAGATTGACGCAGGCCTTTATTGCTTCATCAGTATATGTTACATTATGATGCTCCTCATATCGGTCTTTGATATTCTCAAGGATCTGGATAGTTTCATCAACCGTAGTAGGCTCCACAAGAATCTTCTGGAAGCGGCGCTCAAGTGCTCCGTCCTTCTCAATTGACTTGCGGTACTCATCAACCGTTGTGGCACCTATACACTGGACCTCACCGCGTGAAAGGGCGGGCTTGAGCATATTGGCGGCATCCATGGAACCGGCGGCAGAACCTGCGCCTATGATGGTATGTATCTCGTCAATAAACAGAATTATGTCAGGATTTTTCTTGAGTTCCTGAATAATGGAACGAAGCCTCTCCTCAAACTGTCCGCGGTATTTGGTACCGGCCACGACAGCTGCCATATCAAGTGCCAGCACACGCTTGCCAAAGAGCATGCGTGATACCTTGCGCTGTACAATGCGCTGTGAGAGTCCCTCAACGATAGCTGATTTGCCCACACCGGGTTCACCTATCAGGATAGGGTTGTTCTTCTTGCGGCGGGTGAGTATCTGGGCCAGGCGCTCTATCTCTTTCTCACGGCCAACAACCGGATCCAGCTTACCCTCCAGGGCGGACTGCGTCATATCCGTACTGAAGGTATCCAGAACGGGGGTGTTACTGCCGGATTTTGCCGCAGCGACAGTCTTGCCAGGCTTGGTCTTGCCTGAATCAGAATGTGATGCGGAATATTCCTCCTCTTCATCATCCTCATCATCGGTGAGTCCCATGCCCATCTGTATCTCGGCGCTGTTATTATTGAGCAGGCTGAGCAGATGACGGTAGTCAACCTCATATTCGGAGAGTATCTCAGCTGTCCTGCTGGAACGGTCACGTACAATTGCCAGCAGCAGATGCTCAGCATCAACCTCCTCCTTTCTCTGGAGTCTGGCCTCCAACATACTGATCTTGAGCAATCTTGTAACCGCCACGGAGAGAGCTATCTTCTCAATGGGCACCTTGTCTGCATCGGTACCGGAAACCATCTGTTCCGATTCCAGCCGCATGCGCAACTCCAGCAGGTCAACGCCCATCTTTACAAGCAGTTCAACGGCCATATTCTTCCCGTCCCGGATCATTCCCAGGAGCAGATGCTCAGCCGTAACTTCAGAGTGGGTAAGACGCTCAGCCTCCTCTTTGGAGAGAGACAGTATATTGTTAAGTTTGTCTGATATTCTGTATTCCATCCTTTTATGATGCAAATATAAGTGGTTTTTGGTATGGTTCATCCCTTTTGTTGCAGCAAGATATCAACAAATCACGTGCCAATCATCATATTATGCCATAAAGTCTGAAAATACCATCTGAAAAAACTTGTTAACACCTTATTAAAAATACGCGCGTAAAGTTGTGCGTGAACTATTTTTGGAGTACTTTTGGGATGTTTATGCCGACAGGCTCAAAAGGTATTATTACAGACATTAAAAACAAACAAATTGGAAAACCAGGACAGAATTATAAGGGTGAACATTGAGGAGGAGATGAAGTCCTCATACATTGACTATTCAATGTCAGTGATTGTAGCCAGAGCTCTCCCGGATGCACGTGACGGACTGAAACCGGTACATCGCCGCATACTCTACAGTATGATGCGTGACGGAAACACATCAGATAAAGGTTATCGCAAGTCAGCCCGTACTGTAGGTGATGTGCTCGGACACTTCCATCCTCATGGTGACTCATCAGTATATGGCGCTCTTGTTCGTCTGGCGCAGGATTGGATAATGCGTTATCCGCTTGTGGACGGTCAGGGTAACTTCGGTTCAATAGACGGTGACAGCCCGGCTGCCATGCGTTACACGGAGGTACGCCTGCGCAAGATGGGTGAGGAGATGATGCAGGATATAAACAAGAACACCGTTGACTTTGTACCCAACTATGACAACAAGGAGGAGGAACCCACGGTTCTTCCGGCAACCATACCGAACCTTCTGGTGAACGGTTCATCCGGTATCGCAGTAGGTATGGCCACCAACATGCCGCCTCACAACCTGACAGAGGTCCTGAACGGCTGCATTGCAATGGTTGACAATCCCGACATCACGGTTGATGAGCTGATGCAGTACATCAAGGCTCCTGATTTCCCCACCGGTGCATACATTTACGGTATCAGCGGTGTACGTGAGGCCTATGAGACCGGTCGCGGCCGCGTGATAATGCGCGCCAAGACTGAGATTGAGGCAGGTGAACAGCATGACAAGATTGTTGTAACCGAGATACCTTACGGCGTAAACAAGGCAGAGCTCATCAAGTTCATTGCTGAACTTGTTACAGATAAGAAAATTGAGGGCATAAGCAACGTCAATGATGAGTCAGACCGTGAGGGTATGCGCATTGTCATTGACGTTAAGAGGGATGCCAATGCAGGCGTGGTACTGAACAAGCTGTTCAAGATGACCGCGTTGCAGACATCATTCGGCGTAAACAACATAGCCCTTGTCAAGGGACGCCCCAAGTGTCTTAACCTGCGTGACCTCATAAAATGCTTCATAGAGCATCGTCATGAGGTGGTTATACGCCGCACCAAGTTTGACCTGGAGGAGGCTAAAAAACGTGCTCATATACTTGAAGGTCTGATCATTGCATCAGATAACATTGATGAGGTAATACAGATCATCAAGAAGGCCAAGACCCCCAATGACGCAATTCAGAACCTTATGGACCGCTTCGGACTGGATGACATCCAGGCCAAGGCCATTGTTGATATGCGTCTGCGCCAGCTTACCGGACTTATGCAGGATCAGCTGCACGAGGAATACAATGAGGTTATGGCACGCATTGAGGAGCTTCAGAGCATTCTGGACGATCCTGAAAAGTGCAAGCAGGTTATCAAGGATGAGATGCAGTCCATCATTGACAGGTACGGCGATGAGCGCAAGACAGAGATTGTCTATGCCAGCGAGGAGTTTAATCCTGAAGACTTCTATGCCGATGAGCCCATGATCATCACAATGTCACACCTGGGCTACATAAAGCGTACCGCACTTACTGAATACCGCCTGCAGGGCAGGGGTGGAGTAGGATCCCGAGGCTCTGACAAGCGCGACGAGGACTTCATTGAGCACATATTCACAGCTACAACACATAACTACATATTGTTCTTTACACAGAAGGGACGTTGCTACTGGCTCAAGGTTTATGACATACCGGAGGGCGGCAAGACATCAAAGGGCCGTGCCATCCAGAACATGCTCAACATTGAGCCCGATGATGCCGTAAATGCTTATATAGCAATAAAGAACCTGGCTGATGCAGAGTTTACATCCAACCATTATCTGGTATTCTGCACACAGAACGGCGTAATCAAGAAGACAATCCTTCAGGATTACTCACGTCCGCGTCAGAACGGCATCAACGCCATCAACCTGAACGACGGTGACAAGGTTATCAACGTACTGCTCACTGACGGTAACAAGGAGATCATCATAGCAAACCGTAACGGACGCGCCATCCGCTTCAATGAAAGCACCGTACGCGGCATGGGCCGTGTATCAACCGGCGTACGCGCCATGACTCTTGATGATGACGGTGAGGATCAGGTAGTGGGCATGATCGCTGTCGATGAGCAGCCTGAGGAGACCATCATGGTTGTATCAGAACAGGGCTACGGCAAGCGCTCGGAGATTGAGGATTACCGCAAGACCAACCGTGGCGGCAAGGGCGTAAAGACCCTTAACATAACCGATAAGACCGGAAAACTGGTATCAATACAGGCTGTAACTGATGATAATGACCTGGTAATCATCAATAAATCAGGCATTACACTACGCGTAAGCGTATCTGATTTCCGTGTAATGGGCCGCGCCACACAGGGTGTCAGACTCATCAACCTGGAGAAACGCAATGACCAGATAGGTTCAATATGCAAGGTTGACAGTGAGCCCGACGTCTCAGAGGTTGAGGGTGGGGAGGAACCCGCACCGGAAACCGCTCCTGAGACACCTGTGACTGAGTGATTTTAACAACCAACAGAGAATAATATATTAATAATGTAAAACCTATAACAACTTATTCAACATGAAGAAGCTTATATTTGTTTTGATTGCAGCTCTGGGTATGACATGCACAACATACGCTCAGATGTCTGAGAAAGAGCTTAAGAAAGCCACTAAAACCGCTCAGAAGCAGGTAAAGGAGGCAAGAGACGACATGGAAAGAGACGATGTTCCTGATAAGAGACACGCCAAGAGGCTTATTGATGAGGCCATGAAGAATCCGCTCCTCAAGGATTGGGATCAGACATGGTATCAGGCCGCTGAAATATATGAATATTTCTATAATCAGGAGAACGTAAAGTCTTACAATGGTGTATATGACACTGTTGCCATGTACAATTATCTTTCAGACTGGTTTACATTCGCTCTCAGGGCTGACTCTCTGCAGCAGATCCCCAACGCCAAGGGAAAAACTTCTGATGAGGTACGTAAGAACCAGATTCCCAAGATTTACCGTAATCTGAACACTCTCATCAACGGTGGTGTGTTCTATTTCAACCATCGTGAGGATTATACAACTGCTTATAAGTACTTTGACAGATATTTCACTCTTGCTCAGAGTGATATCCTCAAGGATTACATGCAGGATGATCCCACATGGGAGCAGTACAGATACAACTTCGCATATTTCCCCGCACTGGCTGCTTACAACAATGGAAAGTGGCAGGATGCTCTCAAATATGCCATCATGGCTCAGAATGACGAGGAATACGGTGAGGATGCTACCGAATTCATATGCGAGTGCTACGGTGAGCTTAAGGATTCAGTTAAATGGCTCCAGTCATTGAAGGACGGTCTTGTTAAGTATCCCACAAAGGATTACTACTACAACAAGCTGCTCAACTACTACAACATCAAGAATGATATGGGCGCCATGGAAGAGTTCGTCCAGGATATGATTAAGGTTGATCCGGAGAAAGCTTACAACTACTATGTACTTGGTTATATAGCACAGCAGGGTAAGGATTACGACAAGGCTATTGAGCAGTACAAGATAGCTATTGAGAAGAACAGCGAACTTGCTGACGCTTATAACAACCTTGGTCTCTGCATCATGAGTCAGGCTGTTGAGTTCATGGATTCAAAATCAAATCTTGATTACCGTTCATCAGCTTACAAGAAAGCCATGAAGGAACAGGAGGAGTATTTCAAGAATGCACTTCCGTACTTCAAGAAACTGAGAGAGCTTGAGCCTACAGCAGTTGCAAAATGGGGCGTTCCATTGCAGCAGATTTATTACATCCTTAAGATGACTCCTGAGCTCAACGAGGTTGAGTCAAGAATGAAGGAGAAAGGATACCTCTAATTAATTAATCTTTTAATTTAAAAGACCTTCGGTTTTCCGAGGGTCTTTTTTTGTAGTGGGAGTGGATTTCTGTTTTCATTATTTAACATAATAGTTATTATGCAAATATTTAGAGCTGCTAGAACAATATCAAGCTATACTTAATATTATCGAGATTCCCGAGCAAAGCTCGCCGACCCGTAGCCTTTCGCGACAAAAAACAAGGGCGTTAAAAATAACGCCCTTGATTTTGATTCTAATTGATTCTTACTTTTTGCTTTCAGCAATAATTTCAAGCGCTCTATCCAGAACCGTCGTGTCATCCAGAACAACGCAACCGCCGTTTGGTCCCGGTTCAATATGAAAACCTACAGCTGAACCCTTTTTGTAGTCAGTACCTCCAAAGAAATTTCTGACGGTCTCTACATCGAGATTCAGCTCATCGGCAATTCTGTGAATACTGCCCTCCGGAAGTTGCGCCTTGATCTGGCGCAGTTCATTGAATGTGATTAATCTGGTCATAAGCATTAAAATTAGGATTATTATCTAAGTCGTTTGTAAATATTTAATTGTCAAAGAGTTCCCTGCGTTATACAGGTGCCGATCATTATTAAGGCATGCGTACCGAACAGCACACATAAGAACACGAATATATCACTACGCATGAATCCGGACTTAGTGTATAAAATACTGGAATCATGAACAGTCCTGAGCACTCTGTCTTTACGTGTAGCTATACGGTAAATGCAATATGTCAAACTTCCAACAATGCTTCCGACAATGGCACCAACAATAATATCGCCAATATAATGAACGCCTAAATATGTTCTTATCAGAGAGTTGGCTATTGCCCACAGTCCGACAGAAAGACTGAACCATCTGTCACGGACAAGCCACATGAACAGCCCGGCCAGACCGAATGAATTGGCGGCATGTCCTGAGAAGAAGCCGTAAAGTCCTCCACGATAGCCATTTACGGTATCAATCATATCCATAAATGAGGGATCATGTGTAGGCCTGAGCCTTTGGAACAACGGTTTACAGACAGATGAAGACAACTGGTCACAAAGCAACACCGTAAGTGCCACCAAAAACAGTACAAGAAGCAATCTTTTGGAATTTATATTCCTCAGAATCAGGAATATAGCAGTCAGTGCGAGTGGAATCCACACAAAAAATGAAGTATATAAGTTGGCCACACCGTCCCAAAAAAGGGATTCGCTGCCATTAACTGACAGCGTGGCCAATCTGTCTGTCTCCAAGAGACCCTGTACTTCAGTCATTCCATACTGCTATTAAATGATTTCCATAACATTAACCGGCACCCAACCTGTATTTCCGTCCTCTAATCTTATCTCAACCCACTCTTTCATGGAAGAATCCAGTATCTGTACCTTACGTCCTTCATGAATGATAAACAGGTCTGTACCGCCACTGCTGGGTGTACTCTTGACCGTTACACTAGGCGACATGATAATTGCCGTGTTACGATTCCGGATATTCCCCATCTGTGTAGTAGCGAAGATAAAAGATAAAATAGACAAAAGCAAGAAAAATACGCTAAAAGAAAAAGATATTTTTCTGATGCCACGTTTCTTGGAGAACAGCAACACGCCTATAAGCAATATGCACGCCGCAAACAGGATGACAGTAAGCGCAGCCCAGCTGTTGACATCAAGCGCGGCCAGCAGTTTCTTGAACCATACTACTATAAAGAGTTGATTTACAGGATTTACCTTATCTACAGTCTTGGTACGGGCCAGTTCCAGGTTAAATCTTATATCAGGATCTGACGGGTCAATAAGATATGCGCGTTCATAATACAGAATGGCTTTGGCAATCTCGTCACGCTTGAACCAGCAGTTACCAAGATTCATATATAAAGTGGCGTTTGTACCCTGATTCTCTATTACAGACTCATATATACTGATAGCAGTAAGATAATCTCCCTGAACGTATGCACTGTCAGCATCAGATAATGTGTAAACCTTAGCCTGTGAGGCTGAATCAGCTACAAGACTCGTCATTTCAGGCTCATCCTGAGCAACTGCCAGGACAGGAATAACAGCAAATAAGAGAGCTATAATCTTTTTCATACCTTTCATTATTTAATCGTGTTTTCAATCTGCCCTATCACACTTACAGCCTCCTCATACAGACGGTCCATACGTCCGGTATCATCACCGGGAGCATAACGGGCAAATTCACAGTCATCAAGCAAGCCTATAACCTGTTTGACAGGCTCCTCAGCCACATTACGGCGCTTGAGTTCAGCCATGATGTTATCCTTTGAGAGCTCTGCTACCGGAATAGCCAGCTTGTCACCGAAATAGCCAGACAGAGCCCGCATCATCTCATCATAAAACTCATCCTTGCGACCATCCTTCATCAGTTTACGGGCCACCTTAAGACGTTTGGTAGCCACGGAACTTGCTTTCTTGACACGGACTTTGGCTGCATTGGCACTGTCAGCAATACGTTTACGCGTTATGATAACCACAACTATCAGAATAACCAGAGGTGCAGCCAGGCTCAGCCAGAACCATGTGTCAAGAATCTGATCAGTTTCTTTCTTGAGAGAGAGAGGTGTGGAGTGGAACCGAACATCCTGCCCCACATACTTGAGGTCCTCTTTGTTTACATACGAAACTGATGTCTGGGATTCTCCCCCGCCCTGTCCTCTGGCTACATTCAGAGTATATTCCTCTGTGCTGACAGTCTTGTATGTCTCACTCTTGGGGTCAAAATACTGGAAATTAAGGGCAGGAATGGTATATTTACCTGCGTGACGCGGTATAACCAGGTATTCATATACCTTGTTACCTGTCTGACGGCCGCCCTTGATTGTATACTTGTTCTCAATCTTGGGATCATATATATCAAAATCCTGAGGGAATTTGATTTCAGGTGTCTTGACAAGCTTCAAATTACCGGTTCCTGACAGAATCACCCTGACAGTGACGGCATCATTGGCTGTAACATCAGTACTGCTTACGGTAGAACTGATACTGAAATCACCTACTCCACCATAATATGCACTTGTCTTACCCTGCGGGAGCGGTTTTACGTTGATTTTTATATTACGCGTTACAAGATCTTTCTTGACTTCTACATACCTGTCAGAATTGAAGAACATGTCAAAGATGTCATTACTGCTTCTCTCCACACGCTGTGCCACAACACCCTCAAAGGTTGTTGAAGGAATCTCCAGTTCACCCGAATGTTGCGGGAACAGTACATACTGGCTCCACAATATAGTCTGATAGTTACGTCCGTTGTAGTGCTCAAGCTGGAACTCTTTCTGCTGCGGAAGGTCAACCTCCTGAACATGGAAGTTCTTGAGATCCGGCATCTTGTTACTTAAGCTGTTTAGAGACACTGAAGGTGATTTATATACCTTGAATGTAAGCAGGATTGCCTCCTGCTCATATACATTGGTCTTATCAACACTGGCCACCATAAAGAGCTCATCATTACCCACAGAGGTAGACCCCTGCCCGGATGAACGCTGCTGACCGGACTGGGCGCTCCCCTGCCCTTGCCCACTCTGCTGTGATGCCTGATCAGGCGGCAGCACCTTGAATCTCAGCTTATTTGATGTAATCTGCTTACCGTCAACCTTAATTGTGGCACCATCCAGCTCCACATCTCCCTCCTCCGTGGCTACGGCAATATAGGTATAAGTTAGTGTATATGTGCTAGTTACTTGCCCGTTGTATATCTGGGTACTAGATGAAGTTGAAGTACTGGGGCCGGTCAAAATATTGATATTCTTCATATCCGGCGCACGGAACTCCTTGGCATCACGTGTATTCACCTTATATGTGATTCTGAAACGTTCACCTGCCACAACGGCCTGCGGGGCCTGGGCTGTAAACGAGACGTCATCGGCAATAGCTTTAACTCCGGTCAGCATCAGCAGCATGATCGGTAAAAGCAATCTCTTTGTCTTTTCTGATATATTCATGTCACCAATCTTTATCCAATGGTTTCTTTGGCTGAGCCTTAAGCATTTGTTCCTGAACGCGTTCCTGGACATCTTTCTCATCCTGCATGGCTGCCTCGAGTATCTGTTCAGCGTTCTCCTGTGACATCTCCTCGGGCTGCTCCTGTTGCTGCTGTTGTTCCTCCTCCTGTTGCTGTTCCTGTTGGTCTTGTTGTTGCTCCTGCTGCTCCTGTTGCTGCTGATCCTGCTGGTCCTGCCGGTTCTCCTGATCCTGTTGCTGCTGATCAAGCATGCGCTGGGCAAGAATCATATTGTAGCGTGTCTCATCATCCTTAGGGTTGTTCCTGAGCGCCTGTTTGTATGCCTCAACAGCCTTGTCATACTGCTGACACATATGGTAAACCACACCCGTATTGTGATATGTCTTGGCTAGCTCATCCTTGCACTTATCCAGATCCTTTGAGTTGGACTGAGGGTTCTCCATCAGCTCTTTCTTACGGGCTTCCAGGACATTGGATGTCTTGCGGTACTGCTCAATTGCCTCATTAGGCTTCTGTTGAGCTGTATATGCATTACCAAGATTGTAGTTACCCTCATACAGATCCGGATTCAGATCAACGGCTTTGAGGTAGTTCTCCTCGGCCTTAATGAACAGGCTGTCTTCAAACATACGGTTTCCCTTGCGCACATATGAACGGTCGGACCGTTGTGCGCATGCACCGGAAACAAACGCTGTCATCAGGAAAAACAACAATATCTTTTTCATTTTACTTTATCCTCATCAGTTTTGAACAGACTGAAATTTCTGAGTCGCGGATTACGGCTCTCGCAGATGAATATCTCAAACAGGATGAGAATCAGAATCATCCACGCAATTATCTGGAACTGTTCATCATACTCAGTATATACTGTGGTCTCGACATCAGCCTTGGCTAGCTTGTCAATCTCCTTCTGCAAAGCTTTTTCAGCCGCATTTGAGTTATCCACATAAAAATAGGCTCCCTTGCCGGCTGCGGCAATATTGCGGCACATCTCCTCATTGAGACGGGTTACCACCACATTACCGCTCTTGTCCTTGCGGAACTCACCGCTACGTTCACCCGGTATTGGTGAACCGGACGGCAGACCTACACCCATTACATAGACAACGAAACCTTTCTCAGCTGCAGCCTGGGCAGCCTCAACGGCCCCACCTTCATGGTTCTCACCGTCAGTTATCACTATTATGGCCTTGCCAACACCTTCATTCGGTGTAAAGCTGCGCGTGGCAAGTTCAATGGCCGCCTTGATATCTGTTCCCTGACGGGCAATCAGTGAAGGTGAAATGGTATTGAGGAACACCTTGGCCGAAATAAAGTCACTCGTGATAGGCAGCTGAACGAAAGCATCACCTGCAAATACGATAAGACCTATCTTATCATCCTTGAACTGATCAACCAGGTTTGATATGATACGTTTGGATTTCTCCAAACGGCTGGGAGCTACATCATCGGCCAGCATTGAATTAGAAATATCAAGAGCAATGACCGTCTCTATACCCTTGCGGGTTACGGTCTCCTGCTTGGAGCCGAACTGCGGTCTGGCCAGCAGAAAACAGCAGAGCATATATGCTGAGAACAACAGCCAGAATTTAATATTTGGACGGGTGGTTGAGACATCAGGCATAAGCTCTGAGAGCAGCCCCGCGTCACCGTACTCGGCAAGTTTCCTGCGCCTGCGTATATTTGATATGATATGCAGTGCCACCAGCACCGGTACCAGTGCCAGCAGATACAGATATTCAGGATTAGCGAATTTGAACATAGTGCCTTACTTCTTTATGGTATTGTACGCAGAACGGTCTGTTTGAGCACGATTGAAAGCAACACGCTCAACAACAGCAACAGCGCAAACGGTTGGTACTCCTCCTGGTTCTTGCTGAACTCCTTGACCTGCAGCTTGGTCCGTTCCAATTTATCAATCTCCTCATAAACCTCCCTCAGTTTGCTGTTGCTGGTAGCACGGTAATATTGTCCATTGGCGGTCTGAGCAATCTGACGGAGCACATTCTCATCAATCTCAACGGCCATATTTATGTACTGCTTACCGAATGCGCCCTGTACCGGATACGGCGCAGTACCGTTCGTTCCTACACCTATAGTATAAACCCTTATTCCAAAGCTCTTGGCCATCTCCGCGCCTGTCATAGGTGATACCTCACCTCGGTTGTTTGAACCGTCTGTAAGCAGTATAATCACCTTTGATTTGGCCTGGCTGTCCTTGAGCCGGCTTATGGCGTTGGCCAGTCCCATACCTATGGCTGTTCCATCCTCAATGATACCCTTCGCTGCAATATCGCTGCTCACGTTCTGAAACATATTGAGCAGGACCGCATGGTCAACAGTCATGGGGCACTGCGTGAATGCCTCACCTGCAAAAATTGTCAGACCTATGTTGTCATTGGGACGTCCGTTAATGAATTCAGATGCCACCTGCTTTGCTGCCTCAATGCGGTTGGGTTTGAGATCCTCAGCCAGCATACTGGTGGATACGTCAACACAAAGCATGATATCAATACCTTCTATCTCTGTGTCCTGCCAGCGGTCTGTAGTCTGCGGACGCGCCAGAATGAGCGACAGCAGTATGATAGCCGCCATATCCAGTATGAAAGGAACATGTATAAGATAATATTTCCAGCTCTTACGCATGCCGCCGTACATAGAGGTGGTGGGCACTGAGAGAGTGGCACGCCTCTTGTTCGCCTTAAGTACATACCAAATGGTACATGGTATGATAAGGAGCATCAAAAGCAGATATGCGCTGTTTGCAAATGTCATGATCAGTGTTTTTTAGAAAAACAGATAATACAACTTCAATACTGTCAGCACCAGGAATACGGTACCAGCCACAGCAATCACCGTTCCTGTCAGAAGCAAAGCCAGACGTGCCCCCTTGCTGCGTTTCTCCTCAATGACAGTCTCTTCCTCCTTGGGCTGCAGTTCCTCATCGCTAACCTCAATCTTGGTATCGTTCACGAACTCAAGAGCACTTACCAGATTGCGGTCATTCTCATTGAGCATGGGTTTGAATTTGGCAAACTTAACCATATCAGAGGTGGAAAGCAGGTCTCTCAACTCACTGAGAGACTCTTTGTCACGGCTCTCCTCCAAACGCTCCAGAATCTCGTATGAGGTCATCTCCGTAGCATTGAATCCGAACCTGTCATTAATATATTCACGCAAAATATCGGTAAGCCGTGTATAGTAAGCCTTGGAATCCTCACTGTGAGGTCCTCCTGATGTCCTGAGTTCCTCTATTCCGTTTATTGCCCTTACATGTGCGGGAATCTTGGGCTCTATCTTGATTTTCTTTATTATGGGTTTGTCATCACGGTAACGCATGAACAGATAAACCGCCAATGATATACAAATAATGGCCAGCCCCCAAAAGAAAATAAGCCCTCTCACCTCATATAACTTTATAGGAGTCTTCATATTCTGCTTGGGACCGAATATCTGAGTCTCCTCACCTTCCGGAATATCATATGTCATGAATGCCAGAGCAATGGGATCAGACTGATACTCATTACCATCCACCTTAACAGTTACAGGAGGGATATAAATCAGGGCTGAATCAAAGCATGTTACCGTATAATTGCGGCTGATGGTCATACGCCGTCCGTCGTTAACATACTGCGTATCAATCAGAACCGGAGGAACTATCTCCAAACCTTTCACTATCGTGTCACGGTACATGGGGAATTCCACTCTCTGGCCGGCATCGCAGGTCACCTCTATATGCAATCCGGTCTGCTCACCCACCCACATCATCATGGAATCCGCCTCAGCACTCACAATCACGTTCTGTGCCGAAGCATACGCTACCGGAAGCAGCCCCAACAATATGTATATCAATAATCTTTTCATGCTCAATTCCGTTTAGCGAACAACCCCATAAGTGCCTTTACATAATCCTGATCGGTACGCACGGACATTGAATCCACATGACTGCGTGTAAGATAATCCTTGACCCTCAGTGTGTTGTCATCAAACCACTTGTGGTGAGCATTACGTACAGCTGCCGATGAAGTATCAACATACATCTCCTGACCTGTCTCTGAATCATACAGCTTCATCAGTCCTACATCCGGCAGTTCCTCCATACGCCTGTCATATACACGTATTGCAACAATATCATGTTTGCGGTTGGCTATGGTAAGAGCGTTTCTGTAATCATGGGGATCAATGAAGTCACTGAGCAGAAACGCTGTGCAACGCTTCTTAACCGCGCCCGTAAGGAATTCCAACGGAACCGTAATGTCTGTAGCATTGCTCTCCGGCTGGAAATCAAGCAGTTCACGGATAAGATAAAGAATGTGTTTGCGGCCCTTCTTGGGCGGAATGAACTTCTCAACCCGGTCACTGAAGAACAGCAGTCCCACCTTATCATTGTTCTCAATGGCGGCAAACGCCAGCGTAGCGGCTATCTCAGTAACCATCTCACGTTTCATCATGACCTGTGTACCAAAGTTCAGACTATTGGACACGTCAACCATGAGCATGACCGTGAGCTCACGCTCCTCTTCAAACACTTTTGAGTAAGGCTTGTTCATGCGGGCGGTAACATTCCAGTCAATATCACGGGGCTCGTCACCATACTGGTACTCACGCACCTCACTGAATGCCATACCACGGCCTTTAAAGGCGGTATGGTACTGACCGGCAAATATGTTACTGGACAGACCGCGGGTCTTGATCTCAATTTTCCGGACCTTCGCTATCAGTTCACTTGTTTCCATACTAAACTGATTACAAGGAGATTAGATTAAGGTACTTCAACCTTATTCAAGATGCGGCTTACAAGTTCATCCTGTGTCACGTTGGTAGCCTCGGCCTCATATGTCAGTCCGATGCGGTGACGCAGCACATCATGTGCAATGGCACGTACATCCTCAGGCACCACATAACCTCTGCGCTTGATGAATGCGTATGAACGGGCGGCAAGAGCCAGATTGATTGATGCACGCGGTGAACCGCCGAATGAAATGAGTTCCTTTATATCCTTCAGTCCGTACTTATCGGGATAACGTGTAGCGAACACGATATCAGCAATATACTGTTCTATCTTTTCATCCAGATAAACCATATCCACCACCTTGCGGGCCTCAATGATATCATCGGTGCTCATTACGGGCTTTACGGTGCCCACCTCATGGTGTATCTGCTGGTGAATGATCTTCTTCTCCTCATCAATCTTGGGATAGTCTATTACAGCCTTGAGCATGAAACGGTCCACCTGGGCCTCAGGCAGAGGATATGTTCCCTCCTGCTCTATCGGGTTCTGGGTAGCCATCACCAGGAACGGACGCGGCAGACTGAATGTCTCACCGCCCAATGTTACCTGGCGCTCCTGCATGGCCTCCAGCAATGCGCTCTGAACCTTGGCGGGAGCACGGTTTATCTCATCGGCCAAAATGAAGTTGGCAAACACCGGACCTTTCTTGGGCAGGAATGTCTCATCTTTCTGGCTGTAGATCATTGTACCTACAACATCGGCAGGCAGCAGATCAGGCGTAAACTGTATACGGTTGAAACTTGCGTCAATAAGTGATGCAAGAGTCTTGATGGCAAGAGTTTTGGCCAGTCCGGGAACACCCTCCAGAAGAATATGTCCGTCAGACAACAGACCTATCAGCAATGATTCCACAAGATGTTTCTGTCCTACGATAACCTGATCCATTCCGGCCATCAGGTTGGTAACGAATGCGCTTTGTTTCTCAATACGCTCATTCAGTTCCCTAATGTCAACATTTTCACTCATAAGATTCATATTTTTCAGTTAGTTCAAACTGTGTCACAGCTAATTTTGGTTTAGACACGCCCAAATATATGACTATTTACACACCGTTTTGAACTAAAAAGTTTTAAATAGTATTGTTTGCAGTTAGTTTTTAAATGATTTTACATTTTCAATGAATTCCGTCATTTGGCTTTCAGTTCAGGTATCCTGATCTTGGCTCCATCCTGTAGTTTGCCGGAATCATTTATATTGTTGTATTTGATTATATATGGCCACAGTTTCTTTGTACCATAGTACTTAAGAGCCAGACGGGTAATGGTTTCACCACTCTTGAGAGTGTGTACAGCCAACTCACCCACTATATTGTAATTAAGAGTATCGGCCTCCGTAAAATCCTTCAGGTCCTTAGCCTGATCACGACTGTTCAGCAGCACTGTCTTATACTCTGATGTTCTGCCTGTTGCTCCCGGTTTTGCAACAGGTTGGGCTGCCTCAGAAACAATTACTGCAGGCTTGGGAACCTCAACAGGTTGTGTAGATTCAACGGGCTTAGCTGTCTCTACGGTTTTAGGGGCCTCGGCAGGTTCAACTTGCTCAACTGAAGCATCCTCAACAACAGGCTGAACAATGGTCTTGGCAGAGTCTGCAAGCAGTTCTGTCTTGTCTCTTTGTTTTATATTATTTTCCAAATAACCTAGCGCATGATTTCCTATCAAAGGCCACAACAGATAGAAAGCCAGTAGCAACACAAGGATGATTGACAATATCCACACAAACAGTTTAAGCATGAAACGTACACCCCTGCTCTGTGTCACATCCTTGACTGAAGGAGACGGGGTTTCCTCTTCTTCATTTAAACCTTCATCCATCTTGGCCAGTTCAGCAGCCTGATCAGCAGTTATCTCAACTATTTCAAATGATGCAAATGGCTTATTGATACGCTCCTTGAGTTCACTGTCAGGGGTAAAGGATATCTTCTGATGGCCCTCTATTGTGAAACGCTCACCTGTATTCACATTGACGCTTTCGCGATCCTCCATCTGGAGCAGTTTGAACGTACCCAGCCCTTTTACCTTAACCTGCCCTTCATTCAGAACATTCTGTGAAATTATATCAAAAAAGGACTTGACAAACTGTTCTGATGCGGTCTTTGACATTCCGCCAGCCTGTGCCAACAAATCGGCGAGCTGAGAAAGATTGATTTTCTTTTCCATAGCCGCACCTTATTTGAGTTTCTCCTTAAGAATGGAACTTGGCTTATACGTGAGTACAAGTTTGGGCGGTATGAGCATACGTACGCCGGTAGTCGGATTCACAGACACACGTTCATTCTTCTTTTTTACTTCAAGAACACCGAATCCTGACAGGCTCACGGAATCGCCGTTATGCCATAAATCCTCCATGACTCCGATTAAAGTCTGTACCTGCTGTGCAGCCTGTTCAGCCGAGATCTGGCATTTGCCGGACAATTCTGTCAAAAACTGCTTGTTATTCATATATTGGATAGGTTAGTTGCTGTAGTTCATTCCACTTTTCCGTACAGGTCAAATGCATCGGACTCTGTAATCCTTGCATTCACGAATTCACCTTCTTTCAGTTCAATGTCCGCCCGGATAAGAACTTCCGGATCAACCTCAGGAGAGTCAAACTCCGTACGGCCCACGTAATAATCTCCCTCCAAACGGTCTATCATAGTCTTGAAGGTCTTTCCCACCTTGGCCTCACTTATGGATGCGGATATATCCTGCTGCACTCTCATAAGCCTTGAAAGGCGGTTTTGCTTAACCTCATCAGGAACATCATCATTATAATGCAGGGCTGAATATGTACCCTCAACCTCACAATAAGCAAATGCACCCATGCGCTCAAACCGCTGCTCGCGGACAAAATCAACCAACTGAGCGAAATCATCATCGGTCTCACCGGGGAATCCGACCATCAGAGTGGTACGCAGATGTATTCCCGGCACCTCCTCCCGGATACGGGCCAGCAGTTCACGAGTCTCCTGCGATGTTATGTTGCGGTGCATACTTTTGAGTACAGGATCGCTGATATGCTGCAGCGCTATATCCATGTACTTGCATACATTGTCACGTTCACGCATTACCGGAAGCAAATCCATAGGGAAATTGTTGGGATAACCGTAATGCAGCCTAAGCCACTCTACGCCTTGAATATCCGATATACGCTGCACCAGTTCCGCCAATACGGGCTTATGGACCAGATCCATACCGTAATAGGTCAGATCCTGTGCAATAAGCTGTGTCTCCTTCACGCCCTTGGATACAAGCCTGCGGGCCTCATCCAGGATATCCTCCTGACTGCGTGAACGGTATCTGCCCGTCATAAGAGGTATGGCACAATATGCACAGCCACGATTGCAGCCCTCAGCTATCTTAAGATATGCATAATGAGGCGGTGTAGTTATACAGCGGTCATTCTCTATCTCCCCGTGCCATTTACGGCCCATCTCCTTAAGTATGCCGTTCCAGTCAAACTTGCCGAACCAGCCGTCCACCTCAGGAATCTCAGCCATAAGCTCCTTATGGAATTTCTGTGACAGGCAGCCCATTACGAAAATACGGCCTATCTTACCGGCTTTTTTAAGCTCAGTACACTCCAGAATCATATTGATGGATTCCTCCTGGGCGTCACCTATAAAACCGCATGTATTGATTACAACAGTCTCGGCACTCACCTTATCGGGATCATGTCTCACCTTAAGTCCCTCCGTCCTAAATTGAGCAATAAGTTTCTCAGAATCAACAAGATTCTTAGAACAACCTAAAGTGATTATATCCACGCTTCCATGCCTCATATCAATCCATCTTGAACAGGGAATCCACGAACTCAGTCTTGTTGAACACCTGCAGGTTATCTATGCCTTCACCCAATCCAACGTATTTTACGGGCACCTTGAACTGATCAGATATGCCTATCACCACGCCTCCCTTGGCCGTTCCGTCAAGTTTGGTTATGGCCAGCTGGGTAACCTGGGTAGCCAAGGTAAACTGCCTGGCCTGCTCAAAGGCGTTTTGACCGGTAGATCCGTCCAGAACAAGCAGAACATCGTCAGGAGCTCCCTCAACAACCTTGTTCATCACGTTGCGGATCTTGGTAAGCTCATTCATCAGACCAACCTTATTATGCAAGCGTCCTGCCGTATCAATCAGCACCACATCCACTCCGTTGGCCACTGCAGAACTGAGCGTATCATATGCTACTGAGGCTGGATCCGAACCCATATCCTGTCTTATCACCGGCACATCCACCCTGCGTCCCCACTCCTGCAACTGCTCTATGGCTGCCGCACGGAATGTATCTGCCGCACCAAGCATAACCTTAAGGCCACGCTTCTTGAACTGATATGCCAGTTTGCCTATAGTGGTAGTCTTGCCTACTCCGTTCACACCGACCACGAGCACCACATATGGCTTGCGTCCCGCGGGAACGCTGAAAGGCTCCGTTTCATCGTCAGGATTGTTCTCAACGAGCAATGCCGATATCTCATCACGCAGGATATCGTTCAATTCGGCGGTGCCCATGTATTTGTCACGCGCCACACGCTCCTGAATACGTTTAATGATTTTGAGAGTGGTTTCTACGCCCACATCAGATGTAATCAACACCTCTTCAAGGTTATCCAAAACCTCATCATCAACAACTGACTTACCCGCTACGGCACGGGCTATCTTTGAGAACACGCTGGTCTTGGTCTTTTCAAGACCCTTGTCCAGGACTTCCTTTTTATCTTTTGAGAAGAATGAAAACAAACCCATAAAAAACATTGGTGAATACGGCAAAAACAATCCGTACACGACTCGCAAATTTATATAAATAAGGTGACAAAAACAACAATATACAAAAAAGAAGAGTGGCCTTTCAGGTCACTCTTCAATATTTCTGTTTCAAGTCTGTCTTACTTGATAGCGTCCTTAAGCTGCTCGTCTGAAACGATCTGCTCTGTGAACATATAAGCACCGGTCTTGGGTGACTTAACCATCTTAATGACCTTGGCCATTGAGACCTTACCCTGACGCAGGGTAGCAACTACTTTCTTTGCCATGGTTTAATTAGTATTACTTGATCTCGCGATGGATTGTCATCCTCTTGAGAATGGGGTTATACTTCTTAAGTTCCAGTCTCTCAGGAGTGTTCTTCCTGTTCTTGGTGGTAATGTAACGGGAAGTGCCCGGCATACCGCTGTCCTTGTGCTCA
>Ga0265298_10001972_pt1 | contig 29572 bp, 8 predicted proteins | sample AusTroGonzalo_MG_3_FD_193486 | JGI IMG/M metagenome (GOLD analysis project Ga0265298, IMG submission 193486) | Bovine rumen microbial communities from tropical cattle in Woodstock, Queensland, Australia - Gonzalo_01 | ecosystem: Host-associated > Mammals > Digestive system > Stomach > Rumen ...
CTTGTAATTCATTGAGCACGAAATGAGAATCATCACAAGGGGTGTAAGGCAGCCCAGAATTCTTTTATAGTATTCTGTACCCAGGCTTGCGTATTTGTCCTTGTTTATCGTCTTTGTCGACTTGAGGTACTCGGACGCCTCCTTCAACGGCATTGTGGTTATATCGTCCGCAGACTCTCTGAACAGGCGGGGCTCGAGGTCCATTGTTTCGCTTATATATTGGGCTGTGTTGGAAATATCTATTCCTTTCTCCGAGGGTTTGTATATCCATGCGTCCGAGAATATCCATTTACGGATCGAAGGATCCCATTGCGCCTTATAGGAATCTATTCTTCTCAAAAACGAGCCGTCTTTTGCAGTTTCCACAAGGGAAACCCCGAAAATGCTCTGCATCGATTCCACATACGCATCGGCAAAAACAAGATATCCCTGGCCGCTGAGTGCAATTTCCGAATTGTCGAGAGAGCCTGAAGAGAAGGAAAGATTCTTCATCCTTACGGCTTTTCTGTTTGATGTCCCGATTGCAACGGTCTCGTTGAATCCGAAGTGAAAGGCGGTCAGGGCTATGCCGAACAGTATTATGGGGATGAGAATTCTCGATCTTGAGATTCCCGCACTTGAAATGCAGATTGCCTCATTGTTTGCCTGCATCATTGACAGATGATATGTCACTGCGAACATGAAGGCGGGCCCCAATGCGAACAGGAATGCTTCCGGAACATAAAGCATCGTGATTCCGAAGGCTTTGAGGAATCCGACGTTGTTGTTCATGTAGGAGTCCAGATTTGTGAACAGGTCCACGCCCAGGAGCATGAGAGTCGCAAGCAATGCTGTTCCCATACCGATTTTGAAGATTGAGAAAACGGTGTATCTTGTGAGTTTTCTCATTTTCTCATTCTCCGTATCATGATTGTTCCCGCAATGAAGAACACCGCATTGGGTATCCATACGAAGATTGCGGCATTGGATTCGGAAGATATCGCCTTGACTTGCATGAAGTAGATGAAGAACCAATATATGCAGGCAATGAACATGGATAAACCGAAACCTATCAGACGCCCGTTTCTTACTCTGAACAAGGATATCGGGAACGCCACTATAACCAGAAGAGAACACGCAGCGGAAAGCGCGATTTTCTTATGCATCTCGCTTACATAGTATTGGTGCCAGAACAAAGATCCGTTGTTGAGATTCACATCTGTCTTCTCTGCTTCTTCTGCAAGTTGTGTCAACGACATCTGTGACGGCGTTATCGTTACGAACGGAGATGAATCCGACATCAAGCTCAGGTTCATGACAAGATTTTCTGCTTTTGCAACCGAAAAACTTTGAAGATCGGACGAATCTGTTGAAACAAATTCCGCTTTGTCCAGGTCTATTTTGTATGTCATTTTCTCAAGGTCGATAAGCGAGAGTGAACCTGAACTGGCGGTAAGGATTCTGCGGTTTGAAGGGTCGGAATCATCATATATGAGAATGTTCCGGAATCTATCCCCTTCTATCTCGCCGACTGTAATCACACGTCTTCCAAACTGGGTGGAACTATAAGGTTCAAGTTCAAGAGTCGGAAGGCTTTGGAGAATATCTGCATATACATCTTTGTACAGCTGTGCGGAATACGGAATCATCTTGTCCGCAATTACGAGAGTTCCTGCGGAAAAGAACAGAGAGATCAGAAGAACCGGAATGAATATCCTTACAGGATGCAATCCGGATGACCTTGCTGCGAGAATCTCGTTTTGAGAGGACATGTTGCCGATTGTCATGCTTGCGGCCGTAAGGGAGGAAAACGGCATCGTATACAGCAGGAACTGCGGGATCGACAATACCACCAGAAACAATACCTGCGATATGCTTACGTTTTTCAACAGTATTTTCTGCGCCAGGACAAGTATCTGGTTCACGAAGAAAATAAAGAAGAAAAATATAAAAGAGACTATAAATGCTGTAATGTATTCCCGGCCGATATATCTGTACAGCCGTCCGCTTCTGATCATATTCCGGTAGAACCGAACCCTCCGCTTCCGCGCTCTGTTTCATCAAGGTCTTTCACAATTGAGAAAGATGCCTGCTCATATTTTGAAAACACCATCTGTGCGATTCTGTCTCCGTTGTTTACGGTAAACGGTTCATTTGAGAGATTTACAAGAATAACCTTCACCTCGCCTCTGTAGTCGGAATCAATTGTTCCGGGCGTATTCAGAACGGTGATACCGTGTTTTGCGGCAAGACCGGAACGGGGTCTTATCTGGACTTCGTATCCTTCTGGGATGGCCATGTGAATTCCCGTAGGAATCAGAACCCTTTCAAGGGGTTTGATTGTTACGCTTTCGGCAAGAAAAGCGTGCAGATCTGCACCTGCCGCCTGTGTTGTTGAATATTCAGGAGTAAGAGCTCCTTTTTCTATTGTGATTTTAATTCTGTTCATATCGTTTATTGTATCATATATTGAAGATTTATAGAACTTGGACGGTAAAATGTTTTTTCTTTTTTACTGTTATAGTACAAAAAAGCCGGAGTCAAGATTAAAACTCCGGCTGTTAATTAATAGTTTGTGATTTTATTTGCCATATGGCCAAATTGTAATTGTGGAACTTCTTGAAACCTCGTCGTTGTCATTGCAGCATTTAATTCCCAGGGAACCGGAAGCTCCATCTGTATTTTGATAAAGATAAATGGAGCCATTTACATTTGAACCGACTCTGTCTGATGTTATTTGTTCTCCTCCGTAATAGCCTTCTTTCGGGAATCCGATTCTTATTCCGTTCACACTTGCGTACGAAGAATAGGTATAACCTCCATTTCCCCATTTGTTGGCATCTTGCGCGGGGGCATTGCTGGGATCTGCTTCAAAAACAACAGCCCCATCCGGAACGTTCATGTATCTACAGGAAGCCGAAAGACTGTGTGTGTGCCAAGCTGCTGCGCCACAAATACCAAGACGATAACAAATGCCGTTTCCATTTAAAAAGACGTTTGTGTTGATTCCGTTCCATTGACTTACAAAGTCAAAGGATCCGCTTGTTCTACCTGTTGAACAGAAATATGTATATATGCTGGTTCCATTGATTGTAAGAGTTCCGCCAATTGCGTAGGAGTGAATAGTACAAGTGGCTGTCCATGTCTGTGCACCCGATGTTCCCGCCCCTTCGCAAACCTCACACGGAGTGTAATCGATTACTGTTTCCATTACGACATAGGGTTCTGCATAAAGTATTGTGTGATCGTAATCTATGTTTTTCTCAAGGGCATAGGCCGAAACCAAGGGTGTTACGCTTATGTTGTTTTGATCTGCGTATTCTTTTAATACGGCAACTGTGCCAACTGCTTGTCCTTGCGCGTTTTTTTCAACCCAAAGAACATTTCCGTCTTCATCTGTACAGGCTTCGATTTCTGCTTTGTAATATATTCTTTCTTCTTGATGTGAACCTGTTTCGAATTTTCCGGCTCCGTTACAATGTTCGCATATAAAACCTTCGACAAAAGGACCTTGAACATTTGAATATGTTGTGTAGTAGGCCCCTGCAACTGCTGCGGGCTGAGACTCCGAGACGGGCAAACTTCTTGTTTCTATAGGAAATGAATCTTCAACCCATCTTCCTGAAGAGGAGCTGCTTCCAAGTCTGTTGTTTGCAAGATTCAATGTTGCACTGCTTCCGGAATTCATTGTAATCGTGGCGGAACTGATTTTGCCGTTTCCGGGACTATTTGAAGCATCAACATTCAAAAGATTGGTACTTCCGATTATGGAAATAGATTCAATAGTTGTTGAATCTTTGAGCGATATCGATTTTATTCTGGAGTTGTTGATGTTTATTGCTGTTGCTTTTGATTCGTTAAGAATAATCCCGCCTTCTGATACATTTCCAAGAACATTCCAGTTATTCCAGCTGTAATTCGGATCTGTAGCCATTTGGCCTGCGAGAGTGTTGTTTGTTTTTGAAAGATCAAGAGTTCTTACATATACATACTGATTCATCCTAAGGGATGTGCTTTTTGCATCATATAGGTTGATTTTTTTTATCGGATAACTTTGATTTCCGCAAAGCCTGTCTGCAGAACCCGTAATTGTTACATTTGCGTAAGTGCCATAACCGTCAATAGTTACATTTGAAGGATCAGAGAAAACCGTGTTAATCATACTGAAAGAAGAACCCGATGTCATGCCCCTGATATCAATTAGATATTTATTATCTGCATCTGAACCCGTAATATTGCAGTTTATAAAGGACACCTGGGTAGTTCCTGACAGTTTTATAAAACCGGTTATGTTGCATTGACTGAAGATTACAGAACCTGTTCCTGACACATCCACATCTGAGATATTTCCGTTCACAAGCGTATAGGACGATCCTGTCTTTGCAATAATCTTTATAGAACCCGAAGTATTTTCTATGTTCCCGTTGAAACCCACCTGACTCATGTACAGATCCGGAATGGCTGCAAAGACAAACAGCGGGGTAAGAATTGCAAGTATAAGTAATATGATTGTTTTTTTCATCTTTTTTCTCCTCAGTTCGTAATGTTGTTGTTCTCGTTTTGTTCCGGAGCTGTAAACGACAGATTGGAAAGCTTGAGTCCGCATCCGTTGGGGACACGGAGATTTTTGAAGCCTATACTTTCTCCGTTGATGCCGTTTATCTCAAGAGTCTTGATGGACGTGTTTGAAAAATCACCGCCCACAAGACCGCTGCGGAATGGGTTTCCGAATGAATCTGTAGAACTGAATATGTCTGCAAGGGTGCTCTGGTCCTTCGTCAGATAGTCCATATCCACCTTGAGGCTTATGACCCACTTGAAGTTTTCGATGTCGTAGAGGTTGATGTCTCTGTAGGATTTGCTGTTTCTGAAACATCCGAGAGACGCCGGGGCATACGGTGCATATCCCATCGGAACCGCATCCGGGTCGAGTTGACTCTCTGATTTCGGCCATATCTGATCTATAAGACTGTTCCCTCCGGATTTTCCGAATTCCAGAGCGAGGCCTTCGTAATCCGCGCCCTTCATTGTCTTGAGCTTTGCACCTGCTGCCGTTACTGATGACACGGCAACCTTTCCCACCGGGAAAGTGTCAAGCGTATCACCATAGAAAGATGCATACACTTTTCCGAGGAAGAGATAGTCTTCATCAAGGACCGTATCCTGATTCGGAGCCTGGACCTTACTTGAGGATGAGATTCCAAACCATTTTTCTCTTTGAGCCCTTGAAATGTTTTCCGGAATCAGTGCTGCGACATGAACGTTCGCACCTTCAACTTCTTCGGAAAGCGCGTTTTCAATAAGCGCAAGAAGGCTTTGATTAATATCTGTTATTATGTAAATCGGAATACCTCCGGTCAACGTGACATATTGAGGGATCTGGACTACTTTTCCGGATTCTTCGTCAACGCTTTCCACGTATTGTACGTATCCGTTTTCGTCTGTTACAGGATAGTTTATGGTGTATTTAAGGTATGCTGTTCCGTAACTGTCTTTTGCTGTTACAATAACCTTGTTTTTGTTGTCATCCGGTACAGAAACGTAAACCTTGTTTTCTGACGGGTTTCCGTTTCTCCTGTCGAGGATTTCCCATTTTACGTTAAACACATCCAGGGGTTGTCCCGGATTGTCTTCGTCGGGATTGAGCCATTCTCCGGTTTCTGTTTTTGCCGCAAGACTGTCGGGGTTGAGATAGCTTACGAAATAAGTGTATTTGAACACGGCACCTGCGTCATTTGTGAATTCTTCATTCAGGATTCCTGCCATATTGAGGTCGATTGACTCGTTCGGGGCAAGAACAAGACATTCGATACCGTTCAGGATTTTCGTGTTCTCGTTCCAGATATAGTCCCAATACCTGTTCATCTTGTTTCTCAGCCTGGCTCCTGATGATCCTGTGAGAATTGTAGGATCGAACGGTCCGTCGAATTCGTCCGTGTCTTCAATGAACTTGACGATTCTGAAGCCTGCGGGCTGATAATGGATTGTGAATTCCTTTGAGTAGTTTATCTGTTCATTGTAAATGCGGAGCTTGACATCGCCATAGGCGACCGTATAGCCGCCTATGCCGTTGCCGTTGTCGTCATAAGACTGATAGCTTCTTCCCGTGGGAACAAATCTGAAGGCTTTTTCCCCTTCTGCAATTCCTACGGTATCTATTTCGCCTATGACGGCAGTTGAACCGTCCGCAGTATTGTCAACTACTTCGATTTTGAAATCGTAGCCGTAGTCGGGGCGGGGATCATATGTGATGTAATATGCATCCACGTTTCCGCCACCGCCTGCAAAATCGGTCGTGTCGAAGCAGTATATGTCTGCATCACTTTCGGTCATCGCACTTTCTGCACCGGTTATCACATCATAAATCGGTGTAGAGTGAATACCGTCGGTAATGTTCTTGTTTGTCTGCCTGAGGCTTGTTGCGGAAAAGTTCAGAGCCTTAACCATTGTCTGTATGTCGATTTCATAACGACAGTACACAGAGGGATCTGCGGTACTTCTTGCAATAATCTCGACAAGCCTGTGGTCGTTTGCAGACACGGAGCGGAACGCCTTTGCGGTTATCATGAACTGCCGGCCAGTCGAAGAGTTGCTGTAAGTGATATAGTCATCAATCTTTCCGCCGTCAAGAGCCCTGACTTCCCATGTTATTCCCTTCTCATGCGTATTGGTCGGATTGAACGTCGGAATCATCGTCAGGGATGCACCTTCGAACAGCTTGATCTGATCGATGTCTGTTGTCAGTGTCTCGCTTACGGTTGTTCCGTGGTTCTCTCTGATCACCGTGCCCGTGCTCAGACTGCGGATCTTTCCTCCGATTGTCAGGGAAAGGTTGCTTGCATTCACCTGCACGGCTTCGTTGTCGTAACCGTAGAGGGCTACGGGGTCTTTGCCGGCTTTTGCGGCATATGCAATGTCATCACGCATGCGCACGACGATTCTCAGGGTTTCGTCCCCGATGCCTTGCGTATTGAGGTTGAAGAACCATGTGGTTCCGCCGTTGTCGATATCGAGTCTTCCGGAGTTGTCCCCTGCCTTTATAGCCAGAGGCGCGGGCATGGACTCCGTGTTGACGTAAGATGGATCGATCTCCTGTCTCTGGAAGTTCTTGTCGACGTAGTAGTACTTTCCGCCGGATTTTATGACAACGTTTGTCGAAGCCTGGTCAACCATGGGACCATACAGAATATATGATACGTTCTCGTGGTTGTAGTATCTTCCGTTGTTTCCGTTGTATCCGTACTGCCAGCTTGTCCCGTCAAAGTAGTCATTGGCGATGCCCTCTCCGTCCATGTCGTACAGGGAGTATGCCTGCCCGTTTATCATCTTTGTGACAGGGACTGAGCTGGCATAGACCTGGCCGGATTCGTCTCCGACAATCCTGCACTCAACCCAGTCCCAATGGGAAAAAGGGGAAACTGTGCTCCCGTTCACAGAACTGGAGGCAGATACTATGTCGAAGGCGACCTTGTTGTTCTCAAGCGCCGAAGGATCTATCGTCCTGTTGCTTGATGTGGAGAAGGCGTAAATCGCCTTGTCCACGGTCACCGTTACGTTGACGTTGCAGTAGTAGGCCTCTATCTTCGAAAGACCATCCACCGTAACAGCCATGCCGTCTGTATCGTACAGACCGAAGGTTGCGACTCCTGCGGAATCCGTGGATTCGTACCTGAGACAGACATCGTCGGTCTCGAGGTCGTTTCTCCAGTTGGCGATGATCTTGTCCATGACTGCGGCATAAGCTGCAGTCGGATAGATCATCCTTATTCTCTGGACGTTTGCACCCGTCGTACCCGCAAGTCCCGTGACCGTTGCGGTACTGCCTCCTATGCGTATTGCTATATAGTCGTTCGAATGCACCTGGTCGGGATCAAGCGGTTTTGCAAGGCTTACCCTTCCGTCTGACGAAGGAATGTCAAGTGAGAACACCACATCTCTTGCAAGAGCGTTCGACGGTGTGAACACTGCAGAGATTTCTGCAGAATTGTTCTTTGCAACCGTCAGGTTGGTTCCTGTGGAGGCTGCGATGCCGGTGACATCACCGAGGATGTTGAGCGTGGATGTCGTCCTCAGCTGCGGGTTTTCCGCACACTCGACAGTAAGGCGGTAGATGCCTGCCTGCTTAGGTGTGTAGTACATTGTGTCGCCGCTGAAGTAGTAGTCCATGATCTCGTTGTCCGTCACGTGATTTTCCTTGTCCATGGCAGAACCGAGCTTGCTTTCTCCTATCCTGTACAGATACCACAGAATGGTTCCGTTCGTCTCCTTGCCCTGCTGGTCAAGAAGCGTTGCGGAAATCTGCTGCTCCGTATTGAACGGGGGATTCAAATCAATCTTGTCCGAGGACAGCTTGATTGCAACAGGATACGTGTTGGACTCGGGAAGTCTTCTGATGGTGACATTGATATCCGCATAGCTCTGTCTGTCCTTCGTGGATACACGAACCACCGCGGTTCTCGGGAATGTCTCGAGAATTCTCTCTACCTTTGCGTACTCCTCGTTGTCCTTTCCGATGAAATCATCGAATGTGTTCAGGTCTGTGTTACCGTAGTTGCTTCTGACTGCTTCGTTCGTGATGAGAATCTTGGCACCCAGAATCATTGATTCCGATGTTGCAGAGTTGTTTCTGAACACACTTCTCATTGTTTCGCCCGTTGCCACAATTCTGTCGTTTTCGATCAGATATCCGTCTGCGGTCTGCTCTGAAAGAACTTCGACCGTAAGACCTCCCTCATAACCCGGGTTGTCGAGAGAAAGGGCAATCTTGGCACTTCCGCCGGTGTACAGAACGACAGAGCTTGATGCGGGTGTGATTCTGTTGGAGTCTCCTCCGATTGTCACATACATCTCGCTTGTGAAATATACGCCGTCTTTGTTGAGCGATGCCACAACTCTGAACACGCCCTTGTTCTGAGGCACGATTGTAATGCCGCCGTTACCGGTTGTATAGGTTGCAAGCAGCGATGCGCCGGCCTTCGGTGTTCTGGTGTTGTTGGGACCGATTACGTAAGCATCGTAAATCTCCATTGTCTCGGGAACCTTGATCCATGTTCCGTCGTTGTTGATCTCGACGCCATAGACGATCTCCTGATCAACCGCAGCCGAGCCGTCCATGTAATAGGCGGAGGCTTTGTAGGTCTGTGCAGTATACGGGAATCCGAGTGTCACAAACTGGTTCGGGAAGGCTATCTGCCTTATTCCTCCTGTTCCGTAACTCTGGTCGTGTACCATAACGGTCGTAGTTGTCTGTGTAACGTTGCCGTTCACATCCGCAACCGCATACGTGACCGTTGTCGGAGTCTCGGAAACTTCTTTTGCCGTCAGAATGACGGTTCTGTCTCCGGGTTCCGTGAGTTTGACATTGGCGTTCTCCATGCCGTTTGTCTCGGGGATCGGAGATGAGACAGTCCACTCCGGGGCTCTTCCGATTGAAGCTGAGGAAGGACTCAGGCTTACGGAAAGCATCTGCGTCTCACCTTTTATCATGTGTACGTAGTTGCTCTGGAAGTTTGCTCCGGAGATAATTCCGCTCACATATACGATGCAGCGGGACTTGATCTGTGTTCCGTTCTCCGTCGGTCCGTATGCCTCGATGAAATACAGTCCTGCCTTTCCGGGCACGAAGCGCAGCATCCTGTGGTCATCGCCGATTACCGTGAAGTCCTGGGCGATGTCTGCGGGAGTGTCGATCTTGACAAGTTCTGCACTTGCATCCGTATAGATGACACCGGATCCTGTTCCCTTAAGTTCTGCAAATGTGCTGCGCAGCTGGGCGTTGACGTTACAGAAGTACGGGAGTCTGCTTATATTTCCGGAGGCTTCATAGTGGTTGTAGGACAGAAGCTCCACACCTGTCTCGTGAAGGATTCTCCATCCGTAAATCTCGTCGGGAGTGTCGTTTCCTTCGGTGTCTTTGAGGGTTGCGGTGATGTATGTGGCATCTGCACCCTGGGACAGTGACAGGCTTGATATGCTCAGTGCGATTGAGCCGTAGGTGTATGTGGCCTCTGCGGCACCTTCCTCGAGAATCTCAAGGGTTGTGGTTGCCGTTACAGGTTCAAGGTTGTTGACCTGTGCCGAGACGATGATGTCCACCTTTCCCGTTCTCAATGCCTGAAGCGTTACAGAACCGTTCTTGGCCGCAAGGAATCTGACATAAGGTTTGTCGGGATCCGCAAGCGTGTTGCTTCCGTTCTCTGCCTGGTTCCACGTGTAGGTCACGCCGGTGATTGCGGGCAGGATTGAGGTTGAGAATGTCGCGCTTTCTCCTACCTCCATGACCATGGAATTGGAAGAGAACACTATGGAACGAATGTTTGTCTCGTCGGGAACGTCAAGATCCGCAACTTCAATCTGTGCTCTTGCCGTGGCGCCGTTGTAGGATGCCACAACATATACGAATCCTGTTCCTGTCTCGGAAGAAAGGATTGTCGCACTTGAAGCCTTTGTCGTTGTTGCAAGACCTGCTCCGGTCACAAAGCTCAGGAGCTGGGGCTCGTCGTTGTTTTCGAAGAACCAGTCGACTCCGGATGCATCGATTTCCTCGCCGTCTTTCAGGAGAGTCGGTGTGAGGATTACTCTTGAGCCGTTTTCCATTCTTACAATGGTTTTGTCCAGAGAGATCAGATATGTGCTGATCTGTGGGCCTTCGCCGTCGTCAGGAATGATGAGCTCGAGAGACGCGCTTACACCTTCGTTTGTCGTTGAGGATGCCGTAATTGTGGCACTTCCTGCCATTATCGCATCAATGATTGCCTTGTCTGTTCCGAACTCCCTTATGTTGGCAATCGACGGATTTGTAGATGTCCACCTGATTGCTCTTGCGGTCTCGGAAAGGCCTGTGGGCTGATAGAGCACGCCGACAACGGCAGACTCTCCGACTCTAACTCTCAGGGACGGAGTATCCATCGTCATTGTGGTCGGTCCGGTTGCACTTGTGATGCGTTCATTGACCGAAACACGGAATGAGGATGAGACGTTGTTGATTCTTGCCGTGACGAATGTCGAACCTGCGTTGACGGGTTCCACCGTGACGCTTCCGTTCGTATTGTCTGTTATCATTGCAATAGACGCATCGTCAACCGACCAGTCTCTTATGACTGTATTCAGCTTGGCGTCGTCTGCATCGTAGACAGAGGCCACAACGACATCCTGAGAGCCCGGTTCCTGAGAGAGGTTGATTGCGTTCTTGTTGAACCTGATGGTGGCAGGAGCGCTTTCACCGGTGACTGAGACCGCAATTGTTCCCATGATGCTTCCGTTTGAAAGCGTTATGTTCGCAACACCGTTTCCGACCGCATTGATTGTAACCGTTTTTCCTGTAACGGTTGCTGTCGCAACGTTGCTTCTGTTGGAGACTGCAGTAATTGCTCCCGCAAAGTTTGTAGGAACAGTAGCAATATTGACAGAGATGCTTTCGTTCTTGGCAAGAGTCACATTGCTCATTCCCGGGATGATAGCCTTGAGCCTGTCATCCTGGTCCTGCGGCTGCGAACTTACGGAGATGTATGTCTGGGCCTCAACGTCTGCGGATCTTGCAACGATGCTTGTCACACCGTCTGCATGTGCCGTAACTGTTGCCGTGTTGCCGGATGCCTCTACTGTAGCCACAGACCCATCAGTCGTATAGAACTGTACACTGCTGTTGACGGGGTTGCCCTTCTTGTCATACAGGTTTGCCGTAAGCGTTGTGCTCTCTCCCGGTGTAAGGAATGCGTAAGCAGGATTGAGAACGATTCTGTGAACACCCAGAGTTTCCGTGCTGTTCACATAGACGGTTGCATCGGCAAAGTATCTGACGTCATCGACAACCGTGGAGAACCTGATTGTTGCCGTTCCTTCCTCAACAGCCGTGATTGTGAATCTTGTTCTGTCTGAAGTCGGATTGACCTCGATGCAGTCCTCGTTTCCGTTTATGGTGGTCTCGACTTCTCCGGTGAACATCGATGCCGGGTTTCCGTATACGGTCACCATTGTCGAACCGCCCGGAACAAGATGGAATGACTCTGAGGACAGCGCGATTCCTGCAAACGGAACCGTGTCGACTATGGTTATGTGACAGGTTGCGGTAACATCGCCGCATGTTGCGACGAGATCAACGGTACCTGTCGCGTTACCCTTGTTGATTCCGGTTGTCTTGCCGAGGTTGGATGTGATGCTTACGGTTGTGCCGTCGTTGTTTGCAAGACTCCAATGAATGACAGCATCCGAGACCTCTCTTCCCGAATGGTTGAAAGCTCTTGCCGTAACCATTGTGTCGGCCTTATCGCCGATATTGAGAATTACAGCTGTCTTATCAAGGCTGATGCTTGTGACTGCCGGAAGATCGGCTTCGGTTGCAACTACCTTGACTTCGATGTCGGCGCTGAGAGACTGGTTGTTGGCATTCTTTGCGGTTGAGACTGCGGTAATCGTGGCGTTGTTGTTCTCGGGTGTGGGAGCGATGGCCGTAACCGTGATTCCGGTATCGCTGCCGGTTGCTTCAATATAGCCGTCGGCATTGCCGAGAGTCCACAGAGCGCCCTTTACGCTTTCGATGTCCGGTCTGTACTGAAGAGACAGAGTTCTTGTCTCGTTGTTTGCGGCAACAAGATACACCGGGGTGCTGTCTCTGAATGTGAACGAAGACAGTGTGGTGCCGTTGTCCATGATTCCGGAGAACACAAAGGCTGTTGCAGAGATAACGGTGTTGTCTCTTGACGTTCTCTGTGCGGTAAGGCTTCCTCTTCCTGCGTCGTTTGCAGTGAGATAGATTGTATTGCCTTCGGTTCTTTCGACATTGGCTATGTTACCGAGACCTTCGGTGTTCCAGATTACGTTTTCCGTAAGGAGTTCGCGTCCGTTTGTATCGAAGATTCTTGCGGTAAATGCTGTCGGATACTGGTCGTCCTGTTTCAGTGTTGCAGTAGCCGGGGTTATTGTGATCGAACCGATGTCATATTCGGATGCGATTTCTCCCGATGTTGCTTCTGTTACCGTAAGGGCGACAGTGTCGTTGATTGAGGGGTTGTCGGCGAGATACGCCTTCACTATGGCTGTTCCTGCGGAAAGTGCAGACACGTTTCCGTAAATGTCGACAGAAGCGACACCTGCGGGATCCTGGCTTTCGACTGCCCATCTTACGTCTGCAAAGGCACCCGTGGGCAAAGTAACTGCGTTAAAACGCCTCGTGCTGCCTTTTGTCATTGTAAGGCTGTCGAATTCGAGCCTGAGTTCGGTGACATGTTGGGAAATGACGGTAGAATCAATGACGTTGATATAGACAGACTGCCATACCTCGGGATCATTGATCGCACTCACCTTTAATCTTCCCGCACCTGTTCCGATCGGCCTTACGGAAACGGTCCGGCCTGTGGTATCTGTTGGAGTGAATACCACAACGCCCTGCACTGGTGATTCTCCGTTTTCGTCAAGGAACACCCATTCCACGGGCTCTGTAAGAGATTCCGTGTTGCCGACGAATACCTTTGCGGTGACATCGACGGCTTTGAAGTTGTTCACGTCGAGAGTGAGAGACTGTCTGTCCGTGGTTATGCCCGTGATCATCGTAGAGATGTCATCTCTGACACGGACCTTGACCTGTGCTCTCTTTTCGGTTGCACTGTCTCTCACTGTGATTGTAGTGTCGCCCTGTGCGTTCGCATTCACAAGAGCCGTGCTCTTACCGTTGAACGACGAGGCAATCGAGGCGATTGATGTATTTTCACTCTGCCAGACAGGATTGATTTCCAGTCCTGCCGGGTAAGGAGTTACTTCGATATTTCCTTCCGAACCTGTCTGAAGTGTAAGTACCTGGGGTGTTGCTGTGATGTGATCAAGCGTTGCCACATCCATTCCGGGTACAAAACCGGTGTAGACCGAAGCACTTGCACTCAACATGCCGTAATATGCCCTGAGTGTTGTTCTTCCGCTTTCAAGACCGGTAAGTGTTGCCACATTGCCGTCTGTTGCCATGGAGGCAACACTTTCATTGTCAAGGGCCCACACAACGGTGGCACCTGCAAGAGGATAGCCATCGCTTCCGATTACAGACGCCGTGACATCCTTTGACTCGCCCGTCTGTGAAAGTTCGACAGACTGGACGGAAAGTCTTACAAATGATGCACGGACATTCTCCGCCGGAGTTGCAAGGACCTGAACGGTGATTGCCTTGTGAATGTTGTTGGCATAGTCGTGTACGGAAATGATTGCATTTCCTGCGGCAACACCTGTAATCGTACCGTTTTGAGAAACCTTGGCAACCGTTATATCTGAGGAACCCCATGTGAGATTGAGTTTCGCATCTGTGGGAACGGGAACAACGTTGACCGTGTAGGCTTCGTTGATTCTTATCGTAAGTTCCGTGTCCGAAACCAGGAAATCCGAAGGAACAACACCCTCTTCGGTAACCTTAACATTCAGGGTCTTCTCTATGATCGTGTTGCCTTTGGTTACGGAAACCTTGACATAGGTGCTTCCCTGTCCGTTTGCGGCGATCTTTCCTGTGTTATCGACAGATGCAATGGCTTCGTCACCCGTTGACCAGATCTGCTTATAACCCGAGATGTTTTCGGGTATTACAGAGAGTCCGACGGTGTAGGTCTCGCCCTTTGCAATCGTGACAGAGGCTGTCGAGAGAATTATGCTTCTAAGCTGAATCTCCGAAGGCAGCACATCCGAGGAATCCCTGACCTCGATACGCATTGATGCATAGAATTCCGGATTCTCAACGCTTGTGGCCGTGATGTATCCTGCACCGACACTTCTCTTTGTAATGCTGATGGTGTTGTTGCCTTCTTCTCTGACATCGACGATGCCGACAAGAGAATTGTCCAGAGTCCATTCAACCGCAGAGTCGGAAGCCTTGCCGCCCTTGTAGACAATGGCTGAGAGCACGACGTCTCCGCCGTTTTCGGAAAGATCAAGAGAAACGGCATTTCTCGAAAGCTTGACTGATGTCACTTCGTTGGGATCTGAGAATGTCTTGACTTCGATGTCAATGGAATCCTTGACGACAACGCTGTTCGAGGCATAAGCCGTAACGGTCGCCCTTCCTGTGGACAGGGCCGTAACCCTCGCATTCCTGCCGTTCTGCTCAATGGCGATAACCGTCGGATTGGATGTCACCCATGTAAGAGTGTCTTCGGTTCCGAACGGATCAACGACAGCATTGAGGGTTTCTGTGGCGCCCGGGGAAAGGATAAGTGAAGACGGGTTGATGACAACGCTTCTCATCGAAGAGTCTTCCTGCACTACCGTGGGACTTCCTACGATGACAAGAGCCTCACTCTCGACTCCTCCGAAGGAGGCTTTGAGCTTTGCCGTTCCGGCTGCAAGAGGAGTTATCACCGCAGTGTTTCCCGCAAATTCAAGCTTGAAGATGGATGAGTCTGAGCATGACCAGACAACGGGTCCTGGAAGAACACTGTTGTCCGTTCCTCTGATTATTGCAGAAACCTCTTCGGAACCCTTCTCCTGGGAAAGATAGACAACGGAATTTGAAAGTCCGACGCTTGACACCGAAACAGGAATCGTCTGTTCCTGATCCTTGATCGTGACATTGAACCTCGCGAAATGTCCGCTTTCGGGTTCGGTCGCAACTATGCTGCCGCTTCCGGCCTTGAGCGCGCTGAGCACCGCGGAACTGCCCTTGCTGTCAACAGTGGTCAGGACAACCGTGTTGTCTGCAAAGCCTTCTGTTGTCCAGACAAGAGTCTTTTCGTCTGAAATCTTGTTGTCTACAAACACCTTTGCGCCGAGTTCCACAATGCTGCCGACTGTTGTTGAAACAACCGGTTTTGTTGCCGTAACCGCCGTGACGACATCCGTGATGTCGGAAACCACGGTTATGCGCACGTCTCTTGAAACGCTCGGGTTGGAGTCGCTTGTGATTGTAAGTGTTGTGGTACCGGTCTTGAGACCTGTGACGACAACGCTTGTACTTGTTGAGAAGTATTCGTCAACGATTGCGATTGTCTGATCGGCAATGCCGTAGCTGAACGTGTCGTTCATGCTGTCGGGCAGGGCATAGACCTGGAGCCTTACGCTTGCCGCCCTTCTTATTGTAAGAGAGGACGGATTCGTGCTGATTCCTGTGACCGATCCCGTGACCGCAACGGAAAGGACCTGGACATCAACCGATGCAAATGCCGATGTCGTGTAGTCGCTTACAAGGATCGTCGCGTTTCCGGGAGCCTTTGCGGTGAGAACACCGTCACGGTTGACCTGTACGACAGAGGGGTTGGAACTTGACCAGACAAGGTGCTCGTTTGCCATATCAGGAACAACATTGTAGGTGAGCTGATACATTTCATTCACGCTCATCGAGACACTGCTGTCGTCAAGTCTGATGGCAAGAACACCAACCTCGTCTTCGTATACCGTTACCTGACAGGAATCTGAAATCGTCGTTCCCTCAACCGTTGCTGTGATTGTTGCCGTTCCTGCTCCGGTTGCGTAGATGCTTCCGTTCGAAACAGCGGCCACGGTTGTGTCGGAGGAACCCCAGACAATCGTTCTGCCTGCAAGGGTTGATGCGGGATATCCCGTGACGGAGAGCATTGTTCTTGCTCCCTTCTTAAGGGCAAGCTGATGTTCGCTCAGATTGATGAATCTAAGCGTAAGACCTGCGTCTGAAGAGTCAATTACCTCGACATATACAGATGTTGAGAATGAGTTGTCTCCGGAAGCCTTGGCTGTGATATAACCGCTTCCTGCAGCCTGTTTCACAAGTGAGATCGTGTTGTTCCCGAGGTCGGTATATGACACAACTCCATTGAGGGACGGGTCAACAAACCACTCCGCCCCACCTGTAATGCTGCCGTCTCCGTTTCCTACAGTGGCCTTGATTGTCGTGCTTGACTTCTCGTTGATGTCAAGCGTGATGGCGGTCTTGTCGGCTGTTACATATACCGGTTCGTTGTCCGTGATGTTTGCAGGGTCTTTCACAACGACCTGCAGCGTTCCTGCCGCGAGACCGTTGTCGTTTATTGCTGTAAATGTACAGCTGCCTGCACCGTCACCGTGGATTGTAACGCTGTTGCCGTTTGTCGAGGCGATATGGGCCACACCGTTTGTTCCGCCGGACCACAGGACAGAAGATGCCGTGGCCGAAACGGGCATTACGGATGCGCTGACAGTCATGTCGGCACCTGTTGCAATGACAACCTTGTTCGATGAGAACAGCATTGCCCGGGCTTCGGAATTGGTCAGGTATGACGCTCCGACAACCACAAGGATGGAGTTGCTTACACTTCCGCTTGATGCTGTGAGATATGTGGCTCCGGCAGACATCGGATAAACCATTGCCTTGTTGCCGTTTACCGCAACTCTTGCGACCTTCTGGTTGGAAACAGACCATGTGACGGTATTGGGCAGAGTTTCTCCGTTGATATCCACAACGGAGGCACTCACCATCGTATACTCATCCATGCGCTCCTGACTGAGGTTCAGCATATCCTGGGAAAGGATGATTCTTGAGGCAATGCCGGAGAAGCTTGCATTTTGTGAAATCTCAACAAGACAGCGGGAATAGACGCTGCCGTCTTCGGTTGAGGCTACAAGATATCCGTTTCCTGCCGCCTTTTTCGTCAGATTCACAACAGAGGCTCTTGAATCCATTGCCGTAACTGTCAGCTGTGAATCCGTAAGACCCTCCAGGGTCCACACGATATTCGCTTCAACTTCCCTGGTTCCTGAATAAGCCTTTGCGCGAACCTGCGTAAGAGCCTTGTCGTCAATCGACAGCGCAATATGGGTCTTGTCAAGAACGATGGATGTAACGGTATCGTTGCTGATTTCGTCGACGACGGTGATTCTTGCCGTCTTGGTGATCGACGGATTCTCAAGGGAGACCGCCTGTACTGAAGCCGTACCCTGCTTGAGGCCTGTAACCGTTACGGTGTTCCCTTCCTTTGTCGCAGAAAGAACTTCATTGTCGGAAATTGCGAATCCGATCTGAGAGTTGTTTGCAGAAGGAACGGTATAGGCTGTCAGCGTGTCGCTCTTGCCCTTTCCGATAATGATTGAATCGGAGGAAAGCGTGATTCCCTTGATTGAAGGAGAAACGGAAGATGTCGGTGCTCCGACAATGACAAGGAACGATCCTTCGACGTTCTTATATCTGGCCGTAACCGTTGCACTGCCTGCAGAAAGAGGATATACAACAACGGAATTTCCGCTTGTGAGTGTTGAGATCACACTGCCGTTCTGTTCGACGGCCCAGGAGTCAACACTTGCATATTTCATCTCACTGTAGTTCGAATCAAGGATTTTCGCCTCTATCTGGGTGCCGATGTCCATGTTGTCCTGTGAAAGATAGACAACATTATCCGTGAACTTGATCACACTCGGAACAACCGCATCAGAAACGTTTGCATAGACGCTGACCTGACAGTACAGGTTGATGACCCTGTTGTTTTTCACAACAGAAGCAGTGATTGTCGCACGACCGGGGCTGACGGCAAAGAGTTTTCCGTTTTCATCGACTTTGGCAATGCTCTCATCCGAAGAGGCCCAATAGGTGTCGTAACCTGTCAGGTTCTCGGGAAGAATCTGGACGGAGAACTGATATGTGTCACCGCTTCCGACGGAGATTGTCTCAGAACTGAGCGTTGCCGCAAGAAGGTTCTCCATGGATATTTCGTTGGTATCGATAACCTGAACGAAACATGAAGCGGAGAAATCCGGATCATCAACGCTTGTGGCTGTGATGTAGCCGCTGCCGGTTTCGGTCTTCTTTGCGATTCCGATTGAATTGGCGCTTGTTCCTATGTTCTCCTGAATCGTGATGATGTCGGAAAGACCGGAATCAAGAGTCCATGTTACGGCACCGGATGAAATCTCGTTGTTCTTGTAAACGTTTGCCTTCAGGATCGTGAGGTTCTTCTCTGCAAGGTCAAGGGTAATGGATGTCTTGTCCAGAACAACAGAAGAAACACTGTCCGGATCCATTTCGGAAACGACCGTTACGTTTATCGATTCAACTATGTCTGTTCCCAGAACATGTGCGCTTATGACTGCATTTCCTGCGGAAAGACCTTTGACTATGGCATTGTTGCCGTTGGGATCGATTGTCGCAACGCCGGGGGCAGATGTCGTCCAGACAACCGAGCTTCCGTCTGTAACGGGCAGAACCGTTACCTTGACTTCATGTTGTGCTCCTGCCGCAAGGCGCAGTGTCGACGGATTGATCAGAATTGTTTCCGGCTGTGCATCTGCATAGTTGAGTGCACCGACGATAATTCTTGTCTTCGCACTCACATTATCTGTTGTGGCGGTGACAACGGCTGTTCCCGCGTTTCTGGGTGACAGAGACAGCGTGTTCGCACCTGCCTCCCAAACGATTGCGTTATCCGGATCCTCGACGGTCCATGCAACCTGGCGGGAGACGAGTCTGTTGTCCGCTGTATATGCTCCGGCTGTAATCGTATATGTCTTGTCCATCTTTTCCTGAGAGAGATTCATCAGGGTTTCCGACATCTTGACATATTTTACAGTCTCAACGCTGTTCTGGATCTCCGTGATCTCAACCTGACATCTTGCGCTTACGCTGCCGTCAGGAGATGAACATACAACATAGCCTTCTCCGGAGGCCTTTTTGTTGAGGTATACGGAAGAACCGAATGAATCCCTTGCCTGCAGGCCGAGCTGGGCATCGGTGAGGCCCTCAAGACTCCAGACAAGGTTCACGTTCTTTGTGGCCTTTCCGTTGACATATGCCGTGGCCTTGAGCTCTGTAACCGCTTTCTCTCCGATTGTCAGGGCAATGAAGCTCTTGTCAAGTTCGATTGAAGTGATTGCATTCGCAGTGCTCGCGGAAACAGAGATGTCAAGTTTGCTTGAGATGTTGGGATAGTTGACAGAGACGGCGGTAATTGTCGCACTTCCGAGGCCCTTTGCCTTGACGGAAATCGTGCCGTCGTTGTTCTTCTCGAGAGAAATGACATTCTCATCGTCAACCGAATATGCGATTGAATCCTCTACACCTGCGGGAATAACTCTTGGTGTGAGGGTTTTCGTGTCTCCGACCGCCATTCTGACATTGCTTGTGCCGAATGTGATTCCGGTTGTCTTTGCTGCAAGAGCAGAGGACGGGGAGCCGACCACCACCAGAATTGTATTGGAGATATTCCTGTATGTGGCCTTGATTGTTGTTCTTCCTGCCGAAAGCGGGAACACGTTGATGCTGTTTCCGGACTTCACGACGTTGACGACGGAAGGATCCTCAACCTCCCAATATACATTGGCGCTTGTTATCTGTTCGAAAGAGGAATTGAGGACAGTTGCCGTAATCTCCTTGAAGGTATCCATGTCGTCCTGAGACAGATAAATGGAATTCTCGGAGAATCTGATGGCAGAAGGCTGAACCTGAATCGCCTCATCCCTTTCGTATACCTGAACCGTTGCCTTGAGTGTATATGCTTTTGTTCCTCTTGAGACAATTGCGGTAATGTCCGCCTTTCCTGGCGCAAGACCTGTTACAAGACCGGAATCGGATACAGATGCGACACGGGAATCTGAAGAAGAATACAGAATCTCAACACCGTCTATATCCAAAGGCATGGTGACGACATTGAGCTGGTGGAAAGAACCCTCTTCAATATTGATTGCTGTTGAAGAAAGCATTGCACCTGTCAGAGTCTGTGCCTGGGTGGCCGAATCTATAACCGAAACATAACAGGATACATAGAATTCGGGGTTGTCGACACTTGTGGCTGTGATGTAACCGCTTCCGACTGCATTCTTGACAATTGAGACAGTGTTGTTGCGGCTGCCCATGGCTGTCATTCTGATTGCAGGTGTAAGAGATGCGTCGTGAGTCCAGGAAACCTCTTTATCTGAAGGTTGTCCGTCCACATACACGGTTGCTTTCAGGGTTGTGATATCTCTTTCACTCATGTCGAGGGATATTGAAGATTTATCAAGGACAATACCCGTAACCATTCCGGTTTCGGCAGCTTCCTTGCTCTGGACCTCAACGGTCATGGTCGCACTTATTGCGGGATTCTCGGCAGAGAATACCGTTATTGTGGATGTTCCGGTGCGGACGGCCCTGAGAGATGCTTTCCTTCCGTTGGGGGTAAGCTCAACATTTGACGGTGTTGAGACAACCCATGAGAGATTGTCTTCATTGGTGGAAGGAATCGTGTGTGCGGAAATGTCCTGAGTATCTCCTACTTTAAGGATCAGCTTTGAGGGATATATGCGGATTGATGTAAGCGCGTTGGAATCGACCGCAGATGCTCCGACAACGATTTTTGCGGTTGTTCTGATGTTGTCTACGGATGCAATGACGGTCGCAATGCCTGCGTTTCTCGGTGAGAAGTAGAATGCATTGTATGATGCGTTGAACTCAATCGCATCATTGGGATCCTCGACGGACCAAATCACGTTTCTGTCTGTGATGTATGCTCCGGTTGCCGAAATGATATCTGCCGTGATGGAGAAGGTCTTGTCCATCTTCTCCTGGCTGACATTCATGAGGGTTTCGGAAAGAACAATGTTCTGCGGGGTCTGTGACTGGACTGAATCATCGGACACATAGACGCGGCAAGAATCGGAAAGCTCTCCGGCTGTGGCCGTAATGGTTGCAACGCCCTCTCCGACAGCTGTAATCTTGCCGTTTGAAACAACGGCTACGGATTCGTTGCTGCTTGACCATCTCAGTTCGGCCTCCTCGAATGCCGATACAGGATATCCGGAAGCTGTAAGGGTCAGCTTTTCCCCTGCCTTAAGAGAGACCGAAGACTCTGAAAGCATGATGTATCTGAGGGTTCTTGCAAGTTCGGTTGAGTCGATTATCTCCACATAACAGGACGCGAACACGGCAGGATTGTTTGCTGCCGTTGCCGTAATCTTTGTCGAGCCTGTTTTCCCGAATGTCGCAACGGTCGCCTTTGTTCCGTTCACAGTGACGGTCGCAAGGGCTTCGTCTTCCACGCTCCAGACAATGTTTTCGTTCTGGACGGCAATACCGTTGCGGTATACGGTCGCTGTGATTGTCTGAGGGGCCTTCTGCGCGATGTCATATGAAAGATATGATCTGTCAAGCGAGATTCCTGTGATGGAGTTGTCAATCTTTCCTGCTTTGTCAACAACGGTGACAACCATTGAGGCCGATGCGTTTCCGGTCGTTACGGTGACGATTGACACACCCGGGGTTCTTGCATCGATTCTCAGGGTCTTGTTTGCTCCGACAAGCATGACATCAACACAGGGATTTGAGACTTCGACGTTTATGTTTCCGAAATAGGAGACGGGAAGAATCCTGAAGTCTATTTCCCTTCTTGAGTCCTTCTCCATTGTGATTGCGGAATCATCAAGGAGAATCTGGGGGTTGTCGGCAGACATGGCGGTGTCTGCGGCAACATAAATTCTGAACAGTGCGGATACATCCGGATTCAGAACGCTTGTGGCCCTGATCACAGCAGGCTCTGACATTGACGTAAACTGTTTTGTAATGACAGAGAACGAAGATGTGTCCGAGCTTGATTGTGCGCTCTGGACACAGGAGCCTTCAACTGTCCATGTATATGTGTCTGTTACAGGCTGTCCGTCTGCCGTATATGAAATCGCATTGAGCGTTATGTACTTTCTGAGGGAAGATGTGACTATGTAGGACGTGTCCGAACCCGATGTGATCTCGATACGTGAAATTCTTGTATCTGTCACGCTTGCGGATGCCGAAACATTCACCACGAAAGATGTGGTAAGTCCTGCATTTGTCGTAGCGGTGATTGTCGCGCTGCCTTCTGCAATTGCCCAGACTGTTCCCTGTGTGCTGTCACCGGAAACCGAGGCAACGGATGCATCGGAACTTGACCAGAAGACATGGCCGACATCGGCACCGATAGGAATGACATTCAGGTCCATCACATATGTGTTGCCCTTCATGACATTGATGGAATCGGCTTTTGGCTGGATCTGTCTGGCTTCGACGCCCTGGACCGCACTTCCGCCGACTTCGATGTGAAGTCTGGTGGACGCATAGGTGTTTCCGTCGACGGTAAACAGATAATCACATGTTCCTGCGTTTGCGGGCTTGATATAGAAATTGTTTGTCTCTCCGATTCTCTCGATTGTGGCAACGGATTCAGAAGTGCTGTTCGCCGGTTCGAAACTGACGAGCTTCTCGATCTCCTCACCGTTCTTGTCAAGCGGTGTGGCTGTTATGAAATAAGGATCTGATTCCTGCGAGAGGGTGACCGCTGTTTCCGAAAGGGAAATGTTTCTTACAGATGCCGCCTCTGTCAGATATGTGTTGACGTTGATCGTGCACATCTGTCTTCCTTCGGCATAAACGGTAAGAACCGTAGTTCCTGCCTTTTCGGCTGTAATGTCTATACCCCAATCTCCTGAAATTCTCTGTGAGAGAGAAATCGAAAGGTTGTCGTTTGAGGCCGAAACAACGGGTTTCGCATAAATTGCATAAGAAGGATACGGATTGAGAATGACGTGGTCATTCTTGTCAACCGCGATATTGAGGGTTGAGATTGAAGGCACCATGGACTCGAGCTGGCCGTAAACCGTAACGGTTGCAGTTGAGGAGACCTCGGGGTTGTCCACGCTCCTTGCAACGATTCTTGCTGTTCCGGGGGCAACCGGAGTTATATATGCCTTGTTCGGATTGATATTGTCAACTTCAACTGTGGCTATTGTCTCGTTTGATGATTCCCATGTGACCGTGTTCAGCTCGGAAACCGGGACGCTGCCGGAATCCGACCTTCTGTATACGGAGGCTGTGATCTCAGACTCCGCGAACGGGGGATAATAAGAAAGCGTGTTGGAGGAAAGAGTGACTTTCTGTATTCTGTCGCTTTCCGAAAGGGTCTTTACGACGTTGATTACTGTAGATGCTTTGATTGATGTATCGTATTTTGACGTGAATGTAATTGTCGTACGGCCCTCTGCCACTGCTCTGAAGGAAAGGCCTGAATCGCTTTGGCTCGTAACGACAAGAACGTTCTGATTGCTCAGAACGTAGTTAAAACCGGTCCTTGATGTACCGGTCGGGTTGTAGGAAATGTTTATTGTATCCGTGTCACCGATTTGTGCGTTCACAAAAGAAGATGACGCAGTCATTGACTGTACATCACCTGTTATCGTAATCGGAACATCCGCGGTGACCGTTGCTCCGTCATATGTAAAAGAAGCATGAAGGGTGACCTCGCCGCCTTTAACGGCCGTGACCACGGCGCTTCTGCCTGAAGACGACACCGTCGCACCTGCTCCCGTAAGGGTGAAGTCAACCTTTCCTGTCGTTATCTCATTTGCGTTTCCGTCAAGAACGACGGCGTTGAGGGTAAGGCTTTTCCCTACTTCGACAGAACCTGTGCCCGGTGTGAGCTCTATGGATCTTACTCCGAACTTCTGCTGGGAACCGGATTCCTGAACGATGATCTTGACCGAATCGGAGATCTTGGAGTTGTCCGTACTTCTAACCGTAACGGTGGCCGTTCCTGCGGCTTTTCCCGTGATTATCGCCTTGCCGTTCGGCTGTTCGACAACGCTTGCGATATCCATGTTGGAGACCGTCCACTGTACGTTTTTCTGGGATGTGGACGCGGGAGTGTAATTTGCGACAAGCTCAAGGGAATTACCGACGGACAGAGTCGTGCTGTCGAAGGCGCTTTCTCCCAGTTTCGCTATTTCAAGGCTTACAAGGGCATCTTTGATTGTAATGACACAATCGGCGGTCTTGACCTTCTGTCCCTTGTATTCCGCGCTGGCGGTGACGACATACGTTCCCGCTTTAAGGACCTGGAACGTGAGAACGCCCTTTGCGGTCGAGTTGACCTTAAAGGCCGTTATGTCCTCCGGCACCGACCATTTTACGTCTGTACTTGTCGACCCGTCTTTCAATGTTACGGATGCGGACAGCTGCAGGTTCCTGCCGAGAACATCACCGATGGTCTCGAACTCCATAAGGGTCTCGCTGATCGAGATGTCGGTGGGTTCCTTGGAACCGAACATATCTCCATTACATGATGCGAAGATCATCATAAATGATACGAGTGCAAACAAAAAGACTGATTTAAAAATATTCTTTCTCATAAAGGTCTCCAACTCCTTTGAGGTCAAGCAGGCATTTCCCATAACCTGCTTCTTTCTTAACATTCCATCATAATATCACTTTTTGAACAAAAATGGAATAGCTTTTTTCAGACATGTTCCGAGTCAACAAAAAAAGGCACAGTGCGGCAAAGGAGAAAAAAGAAAAAAACAAAAAAAGCGATACCGCACTGCACCTGAAAATGTAAAACTGTTGGTTCAAGGTCTTTCGACCTTTCTTATTTCTTGAAATTCATTGTCTGATTCACAAGCATCTGAATCTGGGCACCTGTCTTGATCTTGATTGTAGGCTGAAGATTCATCCACATGTTTGTGTATTTCGTGGCATATCCGGCCGTGGTGTCAAGCGTGCTGCCCGTAAGCGCCGTAGCATATCCGGAAATGATGTCGTTTCCGAGGGATGACGCGGCATTGTCTGCCAGCCCTCCGACAGTTTCGGCACTGTAGTTGATTATAGAACCGAGAACAGCTCCGCCGAGAATCTGCCAGAAGTGGTTGTTCACCTTTCCGGCAACACCTGCGTATCCTTCCTGTGATATGCCTTGAAAACCGGGAAGCGAATATGTCGTTCCGTCCGGGGTTATAAGCTGTGTCCATGCGATCTGGACACTCTTTTGTCCGAAACTGATAGAGCTGTTATAAGAGGCGATAACCCTTGATCCCTTCGGAATCAGAACGTTTGTTCCCGTGAGGGTATCGTAGACATCTTGCCTTACAAGTCCTATGACGTTTCCGGGAAGATCTGTGTTGAGCCCTGTCACAAGGGTAATCGGAATTATGGATCCCCACGCAAGATCCCATTTCGTCAGTTTTGCCTGTTTCCCGGCTTCTGTTGCCTGCTGAGTATCAAGCCATGACGTTTTTTCCGCAGTTTGATTAACCTTCTCCCATGTGGCATCTGTGGAGCCCGTACCCGTAGACGCCAGGGAAGACAAAGAGTTCACGAGGGCGCTCATTGACGCACTGGGGTCGCTTGACTGCATCCATGCCGGATAATCGCTTTCTGATGTCTTGCTGTTGTCGACATAGCTTGTCGAAGGTGATGTATTGCCTCCGAGAGTCTCGACGGAAACGGAGATGGCTTTCTGTGGCTGTTCCGGCTCATCTGCCTCTATCTTTGCATCCATAATGGATTTTATGACAGCCTGATCGTCGTCGTACATGTACAGAAGAGTATAGACATCACTTAGTGTCGACCCGAGCTGATACACCTTGCCGACGAAGTCCTCGTAGCCGATTCCCATGTTCTGGAGAATCGATCTCAGGTATTCTTCGGCCGTCTGGGGCTGTGCCGGCTCCGTACTTTCCTGGGTTACGGATTTTTCGAGACCGGAGAGCGCAAGGGCTGCCTGGCTGTCGCTCTGCATGATGCTTACAGCCTGGTTTATCCACTGACTTTTTGTTTCGCCCGAAAGCTCTCCTATGACCTGACCGTCATCCGTCACATACGAAACGTTACCCGAAGAGTCTACTTTTATCTTCTGGCTGCCGTCTGTCAATATTATGTAGTCGGCACCCGTGTCAAAGCTTTTCTCCTGTCCCGGATCATAGTATTTGATTGTGGTCGGAACCATTTTCGTGGTCACCACATTCGGAGCTTCGGCCGGAGCTTCCGGCTTGGCGTTTACCTTGCCTATGATGAAAAAGGCTATTGTAACAGCTGCGACGATAAGAGCGGCAATGACAATCTTCTTGAAGAATTTGCCTTTGTTGAATGTCTTCATTTCGCTGAATGTGCCTTTTGCCATTTTATTCGCCCCTTGTGATCTTTACCTGTTCCTTTTCTCCGGATTTGAGGAGAATGGTCTGATTCGATGTGATTACGGTGTCAATCTGATAGAGGTTGCCCATAATTCTGTAATTCACGAGAGCCTCTTCTCCGTTGCGGATAACATAAACGCTCGGAAGCTGGTCGGAATTGGCGACTGTGACGGGAAGCTGAATGTATGTCTTCTTCTCATCAGAGAACACGTTCTGGGGTGTCCATGCCGGTTTGCCTTTCGTCACCTTTATCTTGTAGTTGTAGAAAGCCTTTGTCATATCAAGAGAATATGCACCTGTGGCCGTCGCCGCATCGATTATGTAATCCTCGAAATCTTCCGTGACAAAATAGCCCTTGCCTGTATCGACGGGATAGTTGAACCTCAGGGCGGTCATGTAGGATTTTTCAAAGGATGCTATTCTGAAATAGTATGTTCTCTGATCGGTAAGGACAATCATTGATGTGTCAAGACCGACAACAGAAGGTTTGATGAAAAGATGTTGTATTGATACACCGTTCTCAACACTTGTGCCCATGGTGAACTGCCAGGATGTACCTCCGTCGTTTACAATCGGTGCTCCCGTAATGCTTTCGCCGGGCTTGAGGCGGAAGTCTGTGATTGCCTTCGGGCTTGTGATGACTTCGTAGATGTTTCCCTCGATCCAATCATATACCGCAATCGCACCTGTAAAAGAATTGGAGGACGTGATGAATGTAAAGGCATTGTCCGTAGCCTCGGAGGCGAGAGAACCGCTTGAAACGCCGTAGACCGACTCGTCGAGGGTCGTGTCCATGAGCGGATCGTCCTTGATCTGTTCCTGAATCTGGGTTTTGCGGACTTCCTGCTCGAGGGTCGAGGATCTTACGGCCCCCTGCTCCGCATTCGTCTGGGCCTTGAGCGTGGTGATGTCGATTATCGGACTTGTAACCAGGTCTTCAGGCTCAATGACCGCAGAAATCGGCAGACTCGCAGAAGGCGACGAGTAGCTTCTCCCGTAAACATCTATTATCTGTACGGGTCCATCATCTGAAACAGTTCTTGATGTCGTGGTACATGAAGAGAGCAGCAAAACCGCACCTATCATGATCAAAAATACTGTTTTCCTCATTTTTTTTCTCCTATATTTCAGACCAGAGACCTGTAAAGGTCCGAGTCCATATATGTTACATACATTCCTGTTGGATTCCACGTTCTTACAGTATCGTCCTTAGATTGGTAAAACCCTATGTAAAGAACCGCCTCGTACTTCCTGTCCGAAAGCAGTTCGCCTGTGCTTTTGAGATAAACCCTTTCTGTCCAGAAAACTTTCCAGATGTTGTCTTCATAACGGGAGAGCTCTATTCTTTCGTACGGAACTTCCACAATATATGAATTCATGCGGGTTCCCGGATTGTTTTCGGATATGTAGCTCATCATGGCGCTTTGAGCCTGTCCGGATGTTCTGTACATCAGACGCATCAGGCTGTTGTATATCACATTCGCATCATCGGGAACCTGTCTCATGTCCTGGATGAAGTTCTTTATGAACCGTTCCTGAATCACATCGTTCGGAACCCAGTCCTCAAGCATTTTCCTTGAATCCGGAATTATGAGGCCTGATCCGTCGGGGGATATTTCCGTGAACACCGGAGCGCTGTATGCCGTATGCGCAAAATAAACAGATACGGCAACAAGGCCTGAGAGAACTACGAACAGAATCAGGATGATCGAGTTCAGAAGAAGGACCTTGAGGCCGTATGTGGCTTTTATTGCTGTATCTATGGAAGCCTGGTTGTTCTGTGCGACGGCAATGCGCTTGTTTCTCATTACTGCAGGCTCCCTGTGAGTTTGATTGAAAAATCGGTTATGTACATTCCTATGGGGTTCTCTCTCTTGCGTCTTTCCGTGTCGGGCGTAAAGAAAGCAACGGTGAATATTCCCTCGTACTGTTTATCCGAGATTATCACATTGTCTGATTTCCTGTATGTCGTCTCTCTCCATGTGACCTTCCATTGGTTGCCGGAATAAAGAACGACGGCAAGATCATCGGTCGGAATGATCACGTACTCGGTCTTGGATCTTTCTATCGGATTGTTTGTGGTATACCATGACCCTACACTGTCGGAGGCTTTGTCCAGGGATTTCGCATAGACTGCAGCTGCGGCGTCCTTGTTCTTGTAATTGTCCGTCGAAACAGACCTCATGTCTACGACATAATGGGAGATGAAATATCTCTGTGTCGCATCGTTGGGTGTCCAGTCTCTGAGAAGATCCACCGTATTGGCATGATAATAAGCCTCTCCGTCTGCGGAAAGCTCTATCACATACGGAACCTCCTTCGGCAATGAACCGAAATATACGGCCATGACCGCAAGAATCACTATGGCAAGTCCGAGAACGGCGATGATTGCCGTTCTCACGAGAATCTTCTGCTTGTATGCGGCAATCGTTTCGGCTGCCGAGTTTTTGGTATCTCTGGTCTGTTTAACCAATGTATTTATCCTCCCTGACGTCGTACAGTTCGACGAGTTTCCTTGTGTTGTGAATTCTCTTCATCTGTACAATCACCTGTATCGTTTCCTTTATGACATCCATCTGACTTACACCGGATGCAGAAGCTTTTGCCTGAAGAGAATCGACTCTTTCCAAAACGGCTTTCGCGTTGTCGGCATGGATTGTCGCCATTCCGCCCGGATGTCCGGTGTTCCACGCCTCAAGCATTGACTGCGCCTGAGCCGGAAATCTGCACTCTCCTACAATCACTCTTGTCGGATTGAATCTCAAGGCTTCGGCAATGGCCC
>Ga0265298_10001973_pt1 | contig 29568 bp, 33 predicted proteins | sample AusTroGonzalo_MG_3_FD_193486 | JGI IMG/M metagenome (GOLD analysis project Ga0265298, IMG submission 193486) | Bovine rumen microbial communities from tropical cattle in Woodstock, Queensland, Australia - Gonzalo_01 | ecosystem: Host-associated > Mammals > Digestive system > Stomach > Rumen ...
TTCTCACACTAGAAATACGATTAAGTGAACTCCTGTCCCCAGCGAATAAAGAGCCTCATATGGGGAGCTACCCCATAATCTTCTTTATCCAACCTTACGGTCTTAAAACTGCATGAGATTGATACTCACTACTTTCACGGGCTTTAGGCAATTGATTTTCAATAACTAAACCATGTTTTCTTGCGGTATGGCTTACCAAAACTCTCTCTCCTCTATGTGTAGTTTTCCGCTACTCGTACTATTTTCCCTTCTTATAGTATATTTCTATACTTCAACTACACCCTATTGCTTATTTGGCTTTGCTAAGTTTTCACCCTCCAGCCCTATAGGATTGCCACATCCTATCAGGCACTTAGTTTACACACTCCACAGGAGCTGTCAAGATTGCAACGAAAGGAAAATATACATTATTCTAAATAATCCCCATATTTCCACCATAGCTCCTATTTTTGCAGTATTAGTGCATCTATAGCCTCCATTACTTTCAGCTATAACTCCGTCCCCTAAAAATTCCCACTCTTAGGTAAGAAGACCTTTAAGCCTATGTCCATACTTAGTAGTCGGTACTAAGTCTATTCATATGGTTCATAATTATTCACTTATCAAAGAACATTTATATTTCTTATTTATTACATTATAATTATATAATAATTTTTATTAAAAATCAATATGCAAATCTTATTTCGCATGACAATAATTGAAATACTGAGGAAAGATTTACAAGAAACCCAATTTATATCTACAAACTCTTTTATTATGGAGAGAATTTGTTGAGAAGAACTCCATTTTTATATATTATTCAGCAATTGAGAAATATGCTTTACCTTTTTCAGTAACTTTTACAACTCTTTCACTGTCAACCAATTTCTTTAATAGTGCTGAAACTTTTTGATTTGATAAATCTCCGATTTCGCTATTAAGTTCTTGTAAGTCAGCTATAGTTGCAGGTCTTGCAATTTCAACTAATGCAGTATAGATTTTTTCAACTAACTCTAAGTTTTCTTTTTGAGTTTTTGTTAATGTATTACGACTAGCTCTATTGTCTAATAGTTCTATTTCGTGATTAACGAAGTTGATTAAATCTTCTCTTCCTAATTCAGTTACTATTGAAAGTAATGCTGAATAGTTATCTTTCTTAGTTATTCTCTTTTCCATATTATCAATTCCTTTCTATAAGATTTTTGAGTTTTTCCCGACCGCTAGCTACCAGAGAACTCTAACTCTAACAATTCCATTTTCTTTCGGCGATATGGGATACCCATTGATAAGATTGCCATACTACCATTTTGCTCATTTTCTATATTTCAAGAAGGGAGTAGCACACCCTCAATTCTTTCTAGGTTGAATTGAGAACATAACCGCAACTTATATACTTTATCCGTAGTTGCCAAACGGAGGTGGTTTATAAGGCTTCCCAATGCCTATATATATTTAAACACAGGACTTTTCAACCTTAATACGATTTTAATTATTACCCTGATTTGCACAGACGCACTGTTTTATTTTGTGTTTTAATCTTTTTCTTTTTTCTATAATAATTATATAATAATTTTTATTAAAAATCAATTATTTTAATTAAACTCTTTTTAAAAACACTATCGCCGCAATTCTAAACGCCTTGGTTTTGCGCCCCAAGGAGGGCACTTACTTTACATTTATGTTAGTTAGTATATTAACGACTATATACTTCGCAGTGATTCGTTATACCTACTGGGTCTCTCACTTTCGGTTCCACCACCGGCAATAGTATCTTTAAAAAAAGTTTAATATGTTTGGCTTGTTTTCAGAACACCCTAAGGCGGTCTATCTGACGGGATTATCAGCCATTCCTTTAAGACTCCACCACGCCCATCTTTTAATTGTGCCCGTGGCCCACAATCTATTACCTACAATTTCATTACACCACATTCTCTGTCACATACTAGAACTTAATCGGTATGACGGGTTCGGGCCCGTGTGAGGAATTCGCACTTGGTTGCCTCAGGTAATATATTTATATAAGGTAATAAAGAGTGCGGCTTCTGGTTCTCTACGGTTTTATCCAGACATCTAGGACATCCACACCAATGACAGGTTGGGAATACTCCTCATTACGCCACAGTAATTATTTACTGCCACCTCTCATTGTTTTTCTTCTTTTTCTTTATTACATATATATTATATAATATTTTTTATAAATAATCAATTAATTTTCTTGTTTTTTGCTTGATAGAAAAGTTATTTTTTCTACATATACTTTATTACCTTGACCTATTCTACCTTTTATTCCTACTAAATCTCCTTTTGTGCAGAATTCTAAAGTATTTTTAGCTAGGCTGCCTGAGATTTCAACTCTAATCATATCTGTATCATACATCCCTTTTTCATTTTTAAAAGGTCTACTAACAGCTACAACTATATGGTCGTCTTTCATCTCTTTTATTCTTCCTACTAATATACATTGATTTAACATACTATACACACCCTTTCTTTTTTTCTATAATAATTATATAATATTTTTAATTAAAAATCAATTTCCTCTTCTTCTTCTTGTTCATAATCATCATAATAACTATCACCATTACAACAGCTATCATAAGTATCATAATCATATATAGCAGAACCAGAAGATATACCAAAATCAAAGCATTTTAATACGCCATCATTATTATATGCCATATTACCACCTCTTAAATCCGTTAATTCAAAACCCATATCTGCAAGAGCATCTAGTGTCTTTCTATTGTTTTCTCTAAATGTTTCTCCACATACACAAGGTAAATCTCTATCTATTTCTTTATCTCTATATATAAACTCTTGTTCAATTATTGGAACGCCATTGCAGTCTATATAATAATCTTTAATTGCGGCAAAGCCTGATATGTCATATCCTTGACTTTCTAATTCTTTTAAATGTTCCCATACAATTATTTCAAATACTATTTGTCCAATAGACCAAACCAATGATTCATGATAATATGAAACTGTATTATAGATAAAATTTTCATAATCTTCTAATTCATATGGGTATTCTACAAAAGTAGTAAAACTATCAGAGCTTAATTCCTCATATCCAATTGGAATCTTATAACATATACCATCTTTTAAATATGCTTGTTTACTAGCTCCACTATCAATATATGTAGCAGTATTTAATACTGACTTAAATATATCAAAATCTTTTCTAACTCTAATATTCAATTTCCTTTCCATAATTATCACTCCTTTTTATTTATCTATATAAATTATATAATATTTTTTAATAAAAATAAACAAAAAGAATGCGGCGGCCGGTTAAATCTTCATAGACCTGAACCAACCTCCGCATATTCTAATTATTATCATTATCATTATACCACTCGCCTGGAATTGGACGCCATCTTCGTCCATCAACTTCCACTCTTAAATTATTAGGAGCTTCTGGACTTGTATAATAAGTATAATATTGATTTTCAATATTGTTAGGGAATGGAGATGTTATTGTAAAAATATTTCCATCTCTATCGACACTCTCTACTATAGTAACCATATCTGTTTGTTCTTCATTATTTTCTTCTTCCTCATCTTCATCTTCTTCGGGATGATGTAGTTTATATAATGGGCAGCCTTCACAATGCTCTGGGTTACAACTTACAACGTTGCCTCTATATGGGTCAAAATCCCCATCATCTTCAGCTTCCCAAGGGTCTCTATCGCATCTTTCATCTTCATCTAATTCACAGACCATATTGTTTCTAGCCCATATTGAACAATTGCGGCAATCCCCATCACAGTCTTCTCTCTCATCTGTATATTCACAGTAATAACCTTCTTCTTGATAGTTTTCATTGACATGTCCCTGTCCATTATACCAATACTCATTTTCATTTTCACTACCTATATAGTCTTCTCCGCAACCACATGGGCAAGTAATAGTTTCATTATAGACCATTAAATCTCCATATTCTTTTTCTCCTTTAATAGCCCACACTTTATATTCATCATATTCTCCATATCCATATTCACAATGCTCTCTATCACATCTAATATCAAGCTTTTTCATCCAAGTATTTTTCTTTCCTGTCTTTTCAGCAATATATGTTTCAACTTTATCTCTGAATAATTTATGTAAACCTTCACTTAGATTGCCTTTTCCCGGATATATTTCATTAAAATGAATAGCATTGAATGTTCTATTTAAAGCAATGGTCATTCTCATCATTTTATATCTAATTTTTTTGAAATCATAATTTCCATATAATTCATATTTACCTTCTTTTGTCCATACATAAGTAATTAAAGTTTTGTCATCAAGTATTCCCGCTAAACAACCATCTGCATGACTTTCTTCAAAATTATCTTCAAGTCTGTAGCATGAAGACCAGTTATAAGGGTTCTCACTAGATAGCATTATGTCAATAGGGTCAATAGAAATAGTAAATGTTGCATTAACTTCATTATTTTCAAATACTCTTCCAATAGCAGTAACTAACTCATCTGGAGCATTTAATTTAGATTTAAAAAAGTGAGTTAAAGATACTCCATCAAATTTATAACTTGGGAATACCTCTCTTAAAAAGTCAACTTCGCTATATAAAAGAGCGTTGCAATCTATTTTATTACTAACAACTGATTTAAAAAGTTTAATCCATGGATAATATGCAGGATAATCCTTTCCAATCATCAGTAGCTTATCATCATAATCTTTACTTTCATCTTTATAAACAATAGGCATATCAACTTTTAATTTATTATCTAGCATATGAAATAAATGCAATTTATTTCTAGCCCATTTAGTTAAATATTCTTTAATAATATCATCTTTTAAATCTTGAATGCTGATACCAGAATATTGAGCAATACATTTTGTAAAGTCAGGTATAGAAACTTGACTTATCATATCTGTATATTCAGCACCTAATTCTTTTATTAAATCATTCCTTTTTAACATATATATCAACCCTTTCTCTCATTTCATTTTCTATATATATTATATAATAAAATAATAAAAAAATCAACAGATTATTCATCTGTTGAGGTCTCACTTATATATTCTCTATCAAATAGCCCGAATTTATTATGAGTATGCCCTGCAATAAAATATTGGTCTTTCTTTTTCTTCTTTGCGGGAATGACAATAGTATAGTTAATTCCATATGAATGAAGTTTAATATTGCGGGAATCCTCGTCTTGAGCTACATAATCGCCTTCCCATCTTTCACCGCATGAGTCATATATATATGAGCCATCTTTATAGTCTTCTTTAACATCTTCATCTAACATAAACATACTTTCTAGCTCTTTTAATGTCTTGTGGCTACAATAAGTATAATAAGTATCAAAGGTATATCTTTCATGAACTACCTCTATTACTATCCAGCTGGGTTTAAACATTCTTAACATAACTATTCCCCTTTCATTTCACAAACCATTCTATTTATATAGTTATCAAATTGTTCCTCTATATAATCTAAATTTTCACTACCTAATGCAGCAATAAACTCATCAGGGATTTCTTCGTATTCAGTTAATTCAACTTCTACTATGTCTTCAAAATCACAATCTTCAGTTGGGTTCTCAAAAAAGCTTTCAATATATTCTCTCCTATTCTCCATATACCATTGCCAATTATCAACTCCGCCTGCGTATAAACAATTTAAAACTTCGTTATTATATAATAATTCTTTTAATTTTTCTTCATTAATTCTATAATACTTTTCCATCGTTATCACCTCTCAAATGACTAAATTTAACCTTTGCAGGAATTTTATGATAAACAGCAAGTCCTACATATTCTAATATTTCAATAATTTCATCTTTATTCGCTTTAGGATATTCCTTAGATATTTTTAATATATCATGTAGACCTGCTCCTGTTTTTTCTCTTATATAACTAATATCATTAGAATTCATTATCTCTCACTTCACTTTCTATCTTTGTGGCATTTTATATACTAATATTGGTAGTATAGTTAAGTTAGGGTCATTGACTTGTTCTAATATTTCTTGTATCTCATCTACTATTTCTAATGCTCTGTTTCTTTCATCATATGTGCCAAACTCAGTATCATTGATATAGATAGTATCAATCGTTACAAACCTCATATAATCTTCCCTAAGGTTGGTCTTTATGTCTATTTTTTCACATTTATATAATTTCATTTTATCTTGACTTCTAATCATTAATTCCATATCTATCACTTTTCCTTTTCTATAAATATTATATAATAAAAAAAAGAAATAATCAATTAATTATTGATTATTTCCATACTTACTCATTAAATAGAAGTTGCTTACTGCTTTGAATGAGTTTACTCCATCGTAAGTTCTCAATACTACTCCTTCTCTATAGTCGCCATCTACAACAGAGTCTCCTTCTGCATATGCTACCATTTCATCTATTGTGTTAGGTAATATGAAATGTTCATCTAAAATAGGGACACAAGGAATTTCAAAACGATCTAGCCAATCAGTCATTTCTCTTGGGTTTAATCTTTCGACATATCCATTTTTATGACCGAATATTAAATTGAATGCTTTAAAATCTACATAATCCATATGGTAATCACGATTTTGAATACCTTTACCATATGTTTCTCCTTGTAATGTAACGAAATCTAAATCGTCACCATATTCATATAACAAAGCATGTAACACATATTCCATATTATATTTTTCAGCCATTTCAGTATAAACATTTGTATCATAGAAACATTGTTTATCTGCCTTATCGAAACATACGTTGCGGCTACAAACATAATATTCATATTTTTCTCTACCTTTTCTTTTCATAGTGAAAGTAGTTGATGTTCCATCTATCTTTTCAGTTACAAACCATTCAGTGTTATCTGGAGGGAATAATTGAGGTAAATTTTGAACTCTTTCTTCATCTGTTTTTACTACCCAGCTAGGCCAATATGATGCTTTGGCATCGTGTCTATTACCTAAGAATAAGAATAATAATTTTTTACCCCATTTTCTATTATATAATGTTCTTAATGATTTTGATTTTGCAAATAATTTAGCATTTCTTTGTTTCATTCTAAAATATTTATCTACATTTCTTTTTCTTTTATTATCATCTTCAAGACAATATTTAACTCCTAATTCAGCTGTTAATGGTGTATTAACTATATCTACACCAGCAACTCTTTGAGCATTAATATTAAGTAACCAGCCTGGAATTGCTCCATATTCATCTTGGAAATCTTCAAAAGCCATAAGTAGTCCTTGAGAAATGAAATTACCTTTTCCACCGAATGTATATTTTTGTGTTTTAACTTTATAATGTTTTTTAGCTAAGAATTGAGACCAATCTGTTTCCGGTAATTTTGAATCTATTTCAAAATATACTGCTAAGTCTCCAGCTTTGAAAGTCCCCTTTCTAGTCATTATATGCCAACCGCCTACAATAGCAGATTCACAATTATCTGAACCTTCAATTGGTTGTATGTCATCTATTTTAACTATATATGCTAATTCTCTTTGTTTAGTTTTTGGATTTAACATAAGTTACACCTTCTTTCTTAATTTCTATATATATTATATAATATTTTATTTAAAAAATCAAATGCGGCGGACCCCCTCCAGCGCTTCATAAACTGAAATTAGTATATTAATCTAATTCAATATAATCTTCATATAAACACATATGTTTATTATCTAATTCTTGATTTACATGATAATGTCCAAAATAATGTTTATCAAATGTAATGTTATTAAATAATTTCTCTAATACATCTTCACTTTTATGAATTGCATTATTTTCATTTATATTAGTTAAAGTGCATAAATAAACCTTATTAGAATTGAATACTGAGCTAGGGCAGCAATGTGTAAATACATAATCATAATGTCCTGTAATACCATCTATATCTTCATTAGTGATAGTTTCATCTTCCCACCAACTTAAATGCTTAGTTCTCCAAATACGGTCTATACTATCAGCTCCACCCATGCATAATGCTTTTTTACCATTTATATTTAAAACACTTCCTCTAGAACAATAATGTATATGTTCTGAGTTATCATATATATTTCTATTACAATTCCAACTTTTAATTATATCAAAGTTTTCATGATTTCCATCGATCCAGTATAAATGAACTCCATTACAATACTTTTCATAAAAATCTATATTATTATTATAGTCTTTTTTATCTTTTCTCCAAGCCAAAGCGACATCTCCACAAACAATAATATTGTCGCCTTCTCCTAAATTAAATTTTTCAATAAAATTAGTTATATCATGAATAGCTCCATGAATATCTCCTGTAACAAACCATCTTTTTGTCATATTAATCACTTCCTTATATAAATATTATATTATATTTTTTAATTAAAATCAAGCAAAATAAAAAAGGCAGCCGAAGCTGCCTGGAAAGGGATTGAAACGTAAATAGTAATAAAATATAATTTTTATCTCTATTTACATATATATTATACCAAAAAATTTTCGGTTTGTCAAAAAAATAACAAGCTTTTTACTTGTTATTTAAATTAAAGTATTTTTTATTTATATAAAAGAGTGATAATGTATTTTTTGTATGCCTAACACTGACACATACTTGACGATACCCTTTGACACATCCCGTGCCCCAATTTATATAGCGCCCGCTCAATCCTACCAGCTGCGTATTGTTACTACCTTAAACAGGTGTAGCCGCAAGCACGCTGTCGTCTTCCCTCGGGACTCGCTATGGAATATCATTTATATAAGGGTAGGCATTTCACCTCTCCAACATATCTATTAGGGTTGCGGAGCCTTTATTAACTTGTTCAATATAGGCAGCACTGTTATTGCCACTTACAATAGCTAAATCTACAGGACAGTTTGGATACACAATTAAGTTATAATCCCTATAACACCTATACCGCAGTGTTTACACCACTGGCGTCCCTACTTCGATACCTCTATTTTCTTCCGTCCGTTTCTCTTTCGGCACTTATATAAATATCATTAAAAATATGTTCGCCCGAGACATATATTCCTAACGAAAGTCATAGCTACTATGTAGCAATGGGTTCTTTATATTATGGACGCTTCCCCGTTTACTTTCTATTTGATTATAAGGTATGCCTATGAATAAAGTTAATGCTCGAAATAAAGACTTATATAAATTAGTATCGCTTTGCGAATGAGGCTTATATAACTTTACTCATAGCCATATCTTATAAGAATATCTTAAGTCCCATTATAAATAAATTATTGCACGGGCATCAGAGTTCTATCGAGAAAAGTCACTGATTAGCTTTTACCTTTTGATAATCTTCATCTCGATTGCTAATTGTATAGATTATCATATCAATAATTTATTTATAATGAGATTTAAAATGTTTCTAAGCAGACCCGAACCATGCAAACAGTCTATGTGTATCTCCAATATAGAATGATACAGCTTCCAAGTGAGTGATAATTAAGTTTGTAATTATTTGTAATTACATATATATTATAAAATTAATTTTTTAAAAAATCAATTTATAATCAAATGGTTGCGGGAACAGGATTTGAACCTGTGACCTCTAGGTTATGAGCCTAGCGAGCTGGCCAAACTGCTCCATCCCGCGATATAAAGGTGCGGACTAATTTAATCACCCCAGCCGCAGGGTTCGGTTTCATGTTACTTTTTTTGATGGGGTTAGAACATCACCGCCGCAGTATCCCCAATAAAGCTAAAAATTAAGATTAGTTTTTATTAACAATTCCTTTTATATGGAGAATTATTTGGAAAACTATAACCATTCATCCTAACAACCAAATATTACCTTTAAGTTTTTTGTTGAGAAACTAATCGCAGTAATGTCGTATCAAAACTCGCTTAAGTGGACTTATTGCCGTATGTTTTTGATAAAGGAGAATTACTGATTAAGCATTACCCTGTTCACTCAGTGGGTTTCACAAACTCCTTGAATAATAAATAAATGTTTTATTTATTTATTACATTTATATTTTATAATAATTTTTAAAAATAATCAATGTTAATTATTTAAACCTGACAAAAAAGCTTCAATTTCCTCATCTGTCATAATATTATCTACATTAGTAAATATACCTTCTCCTTTAATTGCTTTTTTATCTACTTTCATCCTATTGATTATAGAACGCGCTTTCTCACTCGGGAGAATATATATATTGTCTTTATATGTTAATTGATAAGCATATACCATTATATATAAACTATTACTAATAGATGTCTTTATATATTCTGTATTATCTATTTTTTTAAAACTTATAGTAATTCTTTTCTTTATAATACTATCATAATTATAATCAGAGATTTCATATCCCTTACTTCTTAATTCTTTCATTTTTTCAAAAGCAACTTCATCTATTAAATTAGAGCTATTAGAAACACCCAATGTAATTCTACTTCCATCGGGGAATATTTGATAATATTTATATTTAAAAGATAATGTTGCGGCAGCAAGCCCGCATAAAATCACTATAATGCAAGTGATTATAATTCTTTTCCACATAATAATTTTTGTTTTTTTATTTAATACTATTGTTTCCATATTCTACTCCTTTAAAGATTGAAAGGGTTTTGCAACCCTTTCTTAGTTTAATATATTTTCTTTTGGAAGAAATGAAAATATGAAATTGTTATTATTTAAAGCATTACAATTTCGCTTATGGTATCGCATGACTGGACTTGCACCAGCAACTAATAAATAGGTTTTACTCTTAAACTACAGCGATATAATATATGAGAATTTTTTTCATAAAGAAGGAAAATTCTCAAACCAAACTTCGTTTGAAATAAAAATTAAATAGTTTCTCTACAATAAGAATATTTTATACACATAACTCGAGCTTATTGTAGTTTCGTAAAGCTTCACTTGCGGTCGAGGCCCCGCCATAACCACTGTTTTAGGTCAGCCACCTTGGAAAATTAGTACTGTGTTAATATCACACTTAGCTAAGTACCCCCTGTGTAAGTTTTAACGAATACTTACAAACGATTGACCAGTGGCGGAAACAAGAATTGAACTTATACCTAAGAGACACTATTACCTGCCTCTCAATGCTACCTTTACACCATTCACGCCATATAACAAGACAGATTAATTTCTTAAAGCCACCTGAGAAATAATTATTGCTGTTACTGTCTTTTTCTTTTTTCTAAATATATTATATAAAAAATTTTATTATTTTTCAACTTGTTTTTTCAAAAGTAGAATATAATCAAAAAATGGTGGCTCCGCCGAGGTTTGAACTCGGGACACCGTGATTAAAAGTCACGTGCTCTACCAGCTGAGCTACGGAACCATGGTGGAGATGATGGGACTCGAACCCATGTCCTAAATACCAGCCATATCAGAAATCTCATTCTTACCTTACAAGCTTTGGAGTGACGATTCGATCCCTACCTCATTATGCTCACTCATGTTCAGAGAGGGCTCTTATATAGGTTATACACAATAGTTAATCTATAAGAGAAAATTAAACTATGCGGCAATCCTTGAAGTCGATACGACTAAGCTTTTTCTGAGTGCGCTGTTACTTGCTTAGAAGTTACTTAACCTTACGCGAAGGCTACGCAATTAACTGCGAATAAAGATTTAACTTTATTAGTAATTTTTGATAAAATGTTTCCATTTATTTTATTTATTGCCTTTTAAGTAACTGCCTACTACTTGTATTCTAATACTCATTCAGTTTCAGTCGAAACCAAAACATCCCCATATATAAAAATGGCGGAGCGTACGGGATTCGAACCCGTGTTCTTCTGCGTGCCTTCTCCTTATAGTTGATTAAGAATATCTTCGGCTAAAAAATCTTTTGCTAACTTACATAATGTGATATTTCCTTTTTGAGGAGGCACAGTCCAAAATTTAGTTTCTGTTGTTCCAAAATTTGGAAAAATATAAAACTTATCTTTAAACTCTGTCATAAAATAATCACAATCATTTTCTTTGTAAGTTATTTTACTAACCTTTCCATCTTTACGAATCTCTTTTTTTGTATAAACTTTAAAGCCTGTATCTAATTCAGTTGCATGTTTACATTGAATTCGTAAAAATTTATTATCTTTCTCAATTACTAAATCATAAGGTAAATAATTTCCAATAGGCAATAATACATTATACCCATTTTCAATTAAATATGCTTGACACTTTAATTCTGTTACTTGTCCTATTTGTGAAGGGTTTAATTCCACATTATTCATAATGTTCACCTCTAATCTCTTCACCAAAGGTACTCTTCTACTTGGACAAGACAGGCAGACGTCATAGGCCTCTAGACTAACGCTCCAAAATAATGGTCGGGGAAGAGGGATTTGAACCCCCACTCTCTTGGTCCCAAGCCAAGCGCCGTAACCAAGTTGGGCTATTCCCCGAAATAAAATGGCGCTCCCGGCAGGGCTCGAACCTGCGACCCACGGATTAACAGTCCGTTGCTCTACCAACTGAGCTACAGGAGCAAAAATGGCGGCGGTTGTTAATGATGCATCTTTAGGGAAAACAACCGTTCACTCATAAACCCCAATACTTTTGCTTATTAAAGCTACTTATATCTATCTTCACTGGTCAGCTATACCAGTTGTTGTCAAATGGTGACGCCGGCGGGATTCGAACCCGCGAACCTGCCGTGAAAGGGCAGTGTCTTAACCGCTTGACGACGGCGCCATATACAAGACACTATTCAATTTCCTGCTTTTATTGAAAAAAAGTGATAATTATTTTTGCTGTATGTGTCTTTTTTATTTATTACATTTATATTTTATAATATTTTTTATAAATAATCAACTATAATCTTTTAGTTAATCTATGTGTTTCTTCTATCTTAGGAATTTCTCTATATCCAAAATCAAATAGCACGCTTTCAAAAGTTATTTCTTTATTAGGTACATAAACTCTATAAGCCAATTCATATGCGATAGCATTTACAACCTCTTGATTTCCTAATTGCTCTGCGTATTTAATTAAATCTATTAATTTTGTTGTAGGAGTAGTTCTAAGATTGTTAGTATTTGTTTGTTTCATTCCCTCTCACCTTCTTTTTAAAATATATATATAAAATAGGGGTTATTCTACATTTCTGCATACTACCTCTATTTATAATCATATGGCGTCCCCTCTAGGACTCTAACCTAGGACAAACGCCTTAGAAGGGCGTTGCTCTATACAACTGAGCTAAGAGGACAATTATTTTTTCTTTTTTGTTTTTGTATATACTTTTGGCTGTTCTTTAACTTGTCCAATTATATTAAAATCTTCTCTTGCAACAACTTCATCACCTTGCCCATTATTTCTTATAATTAAATAACCAGCGTAATGTGGTGCAAAATCTTGCAATTTTCCCCAGTCATCTTCTCCAAATGGATAAGGACCTTCATATACATAATCAAAATTTTTTAAATATAATCTCATGTTGATACCTCCAAAAGAACAAAATGGTGGGCAGGGATGGATTCGAACCATCGTAGTCCTCGGACAACGGATTTACAGTCCGCCGCTTTTGACCGCTCAGCCACCTACCCAAAATAATGGCGCTGAGAGTAGGATTTGAACCCACGGTACAGTTACCCGTACTCCTGATTTCAAGTCAGGTGCATTCGACCAAGCTCTGCCATCTCAGCATATGGTACCTCAGGTAGGACTTGAACCTACACGCCAATGACATTAGTTCCTAAGACTAACGCGTCTGCCATTCCGCCACTGAGGCATAATTGGAGCGGAGTGCTGGTTCTGCGCAACAAACATCTCTTCCTTGAGGGAAGTGTTTTACTATAAACTAACTCCGCATATGGTGCGGGAGGTGGGACTTGAACCCACACGAGCACAGGGCCCAACGGATTTTAAGTCCGTTGCGTCTACCATTCCGCCACTCCCGCATGGTGGCTCGGACTGGAATTGAACCAGTGACACCCAGATTTTCAGTCTGGTGCTCTACCAACTGAGCTACCGAGCCATAAAAAGAAAAACAAGGCACATTATGTGCGATGGGATCGAACCATCTCTTTTTCGTTTTGCAGACCAAAAATTTACCATTTACTTATTTGCTGTATATGCCTTTACTTCTTCTTTTGCTAATTTCTCTTTTTCTTTATTTTTTTTAGTTCTATTATCTAAACACCATTGACATTCCCAACTATGGCGTCTGCCTCCATGATTGCGGCAATGTTTATCAACAGATTTACAATAATTTTTACCAATATATTCTTTTCTATGTTCTTTTCCACTTTTAATTGCTTTTACAAGAGACATAAGTCTCACCTCCTCATTATGAGGCAGTGTTCACTTTGTTTTCTATTGCTTTCAATTTAGCTTGTTTGCGGCGGCCGCTACCTGCTGGATGAGCCTCCATATAAGCTTTTGCAGCATCTTTTAATTCTTGTCCTTTTACAGATAAATATTTAGATGCCATTGGGTTTCTCTTTAATTTTTTATTAGTTTTTCCTTTTTTATCTAAATTTGCTTGAGTCACAATAAATTGGTCAGTTCCACTATGTGACGCACCTTTTCTTTTAGCCATATTTTCAACCTTCTTTCTCTTTCTTTATATATATTATATAATTTTTTATTAAAAAAATCAATTATAAACAAACTGGCAGGGGTGCTAGGATTTGAACCCAGATACCTGGTTTTGGAGACCAGAGTCCTACCATTGGACGACACCCCTATAATTGTTAGCCTGTATTCGATACTATCTCTAGCTCCCCTCAGTCATGCCGCTCCTTGGATTTACAGTATTCTGATGCGTTTACGTTCTCCCATTTCCTTACCAAGTTCAATCGCTCATCCCATCTGTGATCGCTATTGGGGATACATCTAACTCATATGGTACTTTAGTCGGCTGGGTACCGATCCATATGCTATATATTATAAAATCATAATTAAAATGGCAGGGGCTGTAGGACTCGAACCCACACCCCGGGCTTTGGAGACCCGTCTTTACGGTTTTGAAGACCGCTGTGCTACCATTACACTAAGCCCCTATATTTAATTATTTTATAACAATTAAATAAAAATTAGCCCCGTTCTTAACTAGAAAATGTCCAGTTAATTCAGACCACTCTTTTAAAGTTATATAATCGTTTAAATCAACATAATCTTTTATATCAATCTTTAAATTAAATAACTTTATATACATTTTATAATATTTTTTTAATTCTTCCAATAAATTATTTTGTTTTACAAGACATAAAGAATCAGTAGATGTTATTTCTTGTAACATATCAAATAAAAATTCTTTCCAATAAACATTTAATTCATATAAATATTTTAAATCAGTTCCATATTTATTGATAAATAAATTATTTGTTTCCAATTCTCTAAGTTGATAATCTTCTAATTGACAAATTTCAGATATTTCTATCATAAAAATTTAACCTTCTTTCAAAAAATAATGGTAAGCAATAAATTAATATTGCTTACCATTGCATCAATGAAGCAATACATAAGAAATCTTTTTGATTTATATTACTAGGCTCTATCTCATATTTCTTACATAGTGTATTGCTTTATAGTAATCAACTATTTTCTTTTAATTAAAATAAATTACATTTGTTACTGTAATGAATATTGTTTTGCAGTATGAGCCTTTTTATACTCTATATATATTATATCAAAAATTTTCATATTTTTCAAATTGGACTACCCGGTGAGATTCGAACTCACGAAATACTGGAGTTGCAGTCCAGCCCCTTAAACCACTTGGGTACAGGTAGAAATAATGGGGTGACTACTGGGACTCGAACCCAGATAGCTAGAGCCACAATCTAGTGCGTTACCCTTACGCCATAGTCACACCATTATATTCCAATAACTTCAAATATAATAGTCTAACTATGGAATCAAAAATATAATGGCGTCCACTAGAGGGCTCGAACCTCTGCTCCAGCAAAACCGGACTAAGAGTTTAGCAAACTCTCCTCTTCACCAACTTGAGTAAGTGGACATATATAACAAAAGGCTAGTGTAACCATACTTCAGCTGTCAATTCCCCGTCGGATGCGGTTCAGTTTCGTGCTTCAATTACTGCTTCACATTATACACTATTTCCAATTAACCTTTTATATACAAAAAAATGGTGCGGATTCTAGGGCTCGAACCTAGGACCCCTTGCTTGTAGGGCAAGTGCTCTAACCAACTGAGCTAAACCCGCACTTAAATGGCTGCCGAGGGTGGATTCGAACCACCGCGTCCACGAGTCAAAGTCGTGTGTCTTACCGCTTGACTACTCGGCAATCAAAGAGGCCACTCGCGTCCCACCGTCCTGTTTCATACGCCTAAGCCTTGTCCGCCTCTGTAAAAATATTGGCTGATCTGGAGCAGACTCATCATTAATTCCAGCTTATTTACCCACTCATAGTGGCACCAATAGTGTAAAATGATATGGGTTTAAAGAGCTTTCTTTTCACATTTTACTAATAGCTCTTGCGGCCGCCGGTTAATCATACGACGAACCGCGTTCTGCTAAATCTTTATGCTGTTCAACTTTGTAATCCCATTTGCTTTTAACTGTCTTTTTGTCAAAGCAGCTGCAAGTTTTCTCATATTGATTAATTTTTTATTTTTCTTTAATCAATAAGATGCAAGAAAATTCTTTCCATCCACAGAATACCTGTGATATTTCAGGAATGCCTCCTGTTCTTGCTTTAAAAGTTCTTGTTTTTTACTCATAAGTCTCACTTTCTTTTGCTTTATGCAATATATATCAAAAACTGGTGGAGGATAAGGGATTCGAACCCTTGACCCCCTGCGTGCAAGGCAGGTGCTCTAGCCAGCTGAGCTAATCCCCCAGATAAAAGTGCGAACTGTGGTTTCATGCCCTTTAGGTCAGTCTTTATCCTAGTCCTCACACTCCCTAAAGTCGACTGGGCTGACTTGGATACTAGGTTACACTTATATTTAAAATGGTTGCGGCAGTAGGACTCGAACCTACGACCTGTGGGGTATGAATCCACTGCTCTAGCCAACTGAGCTATGCCGCAATCATCATTAGGCGGGCATTGCCGCCTTTTTAACAACTTCAATTTTAAAAATAAAATTGTTATATTTAAAAGATATAAACTTACCACTATTGACAGTATATTCAATATTATCTTGTTTCAATTTTTCTGCTATTTGTTCTACCACTTGGTCTTTTACCGCATCTCTAAATGCTTTTTTACCGTCATTAGTTAGTAAAGTAGTTGCTTTTTTTAAATCGATAGAATAGATTTTATCATCTATGATTACAATGTTATATATTCCATCTCCTATTAAAGAATATTTTCTTTGATAATTATTATCAAAGATAGTCTTTAAAAAGTCTTCTCCAAATGGATATTCATATTCCCAAAAATATTCATAACTATCATAAAATTTTCTCATATTCTATCACTTCCTTTTTCTATAAATATTATATAATATTTTTTAAAAAAAGTAAAATAATATAAAAAATGGCAATTTATTGAGTAATCTTATGTCTTAGGTCAAGTAGAATTTCTCCAAAGATTACAATTTCGTTACCAAAATTGCACTTTCGTTTTAAAATCTTGTTATGCAGTTTCCTTACATACGACTTGATTACCACTTAGTACATACTGCAAACCCAATAAATATCGCTCTAGAAGTTTTCCTTTGCAATAATTTGCATCTAAACTAGAATAGCGTGCCATTAAAAATCATATGGAGCGGGCGACGGGAATCGAACCCGCATTATCAGCTTGGAAGGCTGAAGTCCTAAGCCATTAAACGACGCCCACATCTGGTGCCGAACCTTTTCTAAGCATGGGATTCTCTTGCTTAAGGAGAAGTGCAAGGTTAGGTCGTCATTATACCCCTAATAATCTATTTTTTTAAAATTATAATCAAAATGGTGCCGGTGGTAGGAATTGAACCCACAACCTACTGATTACAAGTCAGTTGCTCTACCGATTGAGCTACGCCGGCATGAGTGGTTTGTTTCTTTTTTTGGAAGAACAATCCGTAAGAAACCTAATATAATATTATATTATACAACAGCAGTCTAAGCAACCTCAAAATTAGACTTTCTACTCGTACTTCTACTTTTTGTTTTACCTTATAGGTCGCCGAAGCTAGGCTGGGGCTGTTATCTCCCGTCATTATGGTGGAGTAGTTCACCGCCGCATATCAACACTAGGTTAATAAGCAAATGTAGAGCCACGCTCTCTACTTGTGCCTTTTCTCCGATAAACTCGGACTCGGTCAGCCTTATTAGTCTGTATTTCTACAGCGAACCCGATGTCGTGTTAATTTTAATACGAATGATTAGCCATAAGGCGATTCATAACAAGATGAATACTATTCCATTTTTAATAGCTAAATCATTACAGGCTTATATCTCGAACCCCTGCGAACGATTTGCACCCTAATTGGCGCTATGAAACAAATATAAAGGTTTTTAAGTTTTTAGCTCGGATTTCGCATTAACTTATAGGGGTCAGGCTTCTCTCCTAAATAAACCGTCCTGTCTCCACCTCTTACCCAAAACTTTTTTATATATTCATTTCATACCACCAATTAAGTTGGTATAGTAAGAAACTTTCCTAATTTATATTGCGGTATTCAGCCTTTCTTACCAAATACCTGGTCCCGCATAGTATTTTAGATAAAACAAGACACTTTTGATTTTTCGCTGCTCTACCACTGAGCTACTTACCCATAGGGATAAGATGGGATTTGAACCCATGACACACGGCTTACAAGGCAATATCAAAAAATTGCTGAATATGTCTTTTTTAATTTATCTATAAATATTATAATATATTTTTTTTAAAAAATCAACTTTATTCTTCATTATCCTCAACGACTTTTTTAATTTTGAATTTTACATCAGTAAAATCATTCTCATCAAGAATAATATCACATTTATTATAAGCCTCTTCTACTTTTGCAATAGCATCTTCTTCAGATGTTGCATTGACTTCTACTTTTTTCTTCAATGTTTCCATTATAACTACATAATAAGTTTTTTCATTTTCATCTTCTTTTATAAATAAACTCATAATTTAATCACTTCCTTTTTTCTTTCTATAATTATTATATATTTTTTTTAAATAATAATCAAAAGATACGACAAAAGACTAAATAAAAGTCTTTTGCCGTAATAGAAAGAAGGTTTATATAGATAACGGAAATATAAGAATATCTCCGTTATTATATATAAATTTTATCAAAAGATAATTAATAAAAGACACCCTCTTATTAAATGTTTTTTATCTATTTATATGGTGTTCTCTCTAGGATTCGAACCCAGAATTTATGGTCCGTGGCCATATGTTTTATCCGTTAGACTAAGAGAACAAAAAATGGTGTGCCCACAGGGACTTGAACCCCGATAATACGGATATAAGCCGTAGGCCCTAACCATTAGACGATAGGCACATAATAAAAAAATGGTGCAGGTTTTATTCAATGTAATCCCTGCCTAAATGTTCGGCTTCCTACTTTATAATTCATGATTTTATATTTCATCACCATAGCACGACTGGTACTTACCCCTGAGGCTCGTGCGACCCAATCAATATTAACTGATATTGAACTGATTCCATTTTGACTCACTAGGAATTTAGTTACTCTATATATGCTAACTAATAGTCACAAAAGTTAGCCTAATATTCAAATATGGTGCGGGTGGAAGGATTCGAACCTTCGACATCTCGCGTATCAGACGAGCTCTCTAACCAGCTGAGATACACCCGCATAATGGTGCGACAACCAATGAATAGAAATATAAAATAAATTTTATTTTCTTTAGACAAATAATTGCCGCGATGTATATTTTTAGAAACCTCCATTTTGTTTTACAGGTTAGTTTACTATATAAAGCAAGGTATTTTTCTTAATTAGCTAATTTATTACTTATTAACTCGCTTATTGGAGGGGCTCGTTCTGCAGTTGAATCCCGTACCCTTAACAACCTTGAGATTTTACTCCCAATGAGCTAACCTAACTATATATACATTCCAGTAAATTTTCTTTAAAAGGAAGCTTAGGTTGAGACTTACCAAACTTACAAAGATTGTCTCTAGCTTCAACCAATATTGATATTGTAAATATTACTTGAGGCAATAAATATAAGTTTAAAGTAAACCATTAATTTTAGAAAAGCTCTAAACTTTTTCTCTTTAAATTTATCTAAAATCTCTTTTTCATATTTACATTTATATTATAAAATATTTTTTATAAATAATCAAATCTTATTATAAACCTAATGCTTCTAACAAATCTCTTACATTTTGTTTTTCTGCATCTGTAGGTTCAACAACTTTAGCTTCTATTTTCGCAACGGGTTGACTAAAATCAATACCTTCATTATAGGCAGTCGCATTTGTTGTTACTTCCCCAGGAATTGCATTATCATCTCCAGGATTAACATTTTCTTTAGCTGCTGTCAAAGTTACTTTTACTTGGATTAATTCTCCATCTTCCATAATAGGAACTCTAATTTCTTTTCCATCATTGTATAAAAAAGCTCCTTCAAAAGTAGATAATAATTTTTTAGTAATTAGTTGTTTACTAACTGCGCCTCTAGCCATTTATCCCTTCCTCCTTCTCTTTTTCTATTGTAACCATTAATCCAGCTTTTTCTAAATTACCAGATAACTCTCTTATATGGTCACACATTTGGCAATTTCCGCCTTTTAGACATTCGCGGCAACACCTTGTTCTTTTCTTGACGAATCTAGGTACTATATAGCGACTATCAATAGGCTCTTTTAATCCAATAATAATCTCTCTTAAATCACCAAACCATTTTTTATCTTTTTTATATATATTATATAATATATCATTTTTTTCATTTTTTTCAAAAAATTCACATACATCAACATATTGATTATAAAATTCTATATCTTCAGGTCTAATCCAGAATTTTCTTAAATCATCTAAATCATTCCATGTAGATTGAGCTACGTTTGGGAAAACTCTTATTTGAACATTATGTGCATGAGCAATTGCGGCAACTTTATCTAATTCAAAACCAAGTCCTTCAACAACATATATATCACTAACACCATATTCAATATAGCCAATAACTCTATCCCAATCATTAACTCTTGTATTAAAATAAAATTTAGCATTAGGATATTGACTTAGTAAAATCCCAAGCTCTTCATTTTTTCCACCTAATCTTATATATATATTATAATTTTTATGTTCATCTTGATATTTTAATATATTACTAATATATTTTTCATTAATTCCTTCTTCTAAGTCATCAATACAAATATTAATTCTTTGTTTTTGATGTTGTTCACAGAATTGAGATAAAGCCTCTTCGTCTTGAATTTTATTATATTGAATATTAATTTCATCAACTCTATCTAATATCTGACTTTCTTTATTATAGTCTATACAATATTTCATATAGCCTCCTTCGTCTAAAAATAAAAGAGGTAAAGCACCTCTTTTAATAACTAAGCTAATTTATATGCTTTTTTAGTTTTGTTATCTTCAGTTTTAACATCAGCTTTTTCAGCTTCACCTAAGTTAACTAATTGAGTTAAACGAGCTCTTACTTTTGCTACTGTTAATTCTTCTCCATCTAATTGAGATAAAATTTCTTCAGCAGTTTGTAAATCATTTGTTAATACTGATTTAACAGCGTCTCTTAATGCATCTCCTTCAGCCTTTTTAGCAGCAGCTCTTTCTTTTGCTTTTTCAGCTTTGTTATCGATAGATGCGATTTGTGATTCAATGAAGTAGATTAATTCTCCTTTAATTTCACTATCTGTTCCTTCAATAATTTCTTTAATTGCATTAAAATAATCTTTTTTTGTCATTTTCTTTTCGTTCATTTTAAATTCCTCCTTCATTAAAATTATTTTATATAATTATTATAAGACAAAATTTTTTATCTTTCAAGTGAGGCGGCAATCTTGTCTAATAATTCGTGTTCATCTGCAATGATTAAATCATCTGCGCTATAACCCATTTCATCAAGAATACAGTCTAATATATCTGTTGGTTTTTCCATATTATAATGTAAAGCCATATTTACATAATAATCAAATTCTCTTAATATTTCTTCTTTAATACTTTCACTATTACGAATATTATATCTTATTCCATCTACTAATGGATTCATTCCATCTTTACTTGGGTCTAATGGATTCTCAAACTTAAACATTTTCATCATCCTCCTCATTTTCTCTTTCACTTATAGGTTCTCCTAATATATTATAATTATATTTTTCACTACAAGAAATTATTTCTTTATCATCATTATTTATTGCCATATATGCATATGTGCTTAATTCATCTATTAAGTTTTTTAAACTTTCAACAGTTTCACAACCGTCGTAGTCAAATGCTAAATCTCTAATTAATTGACAATAAGTATCTTTTATTCTTAACTTTCTTTCTAGTTTCATAATTTCACCTTCTTTTTATATTTTAAAATAATTTTTTTATTAAGTCATCTTTTATATATTCTTCTAGGTCTTTATCTTCAATAGTTATTTTATCTAAATCATCATCATATAAAACATCATTTATATATTGTATTTGATTATCTTTATAATAAATAAGATAAGGACTTCCACAGCATCCACATCCTTGAATGCCCATTTTATACTTCTTACATAATTGTTCATATTCTTTTAAAAAACTTATTATATTTCCTTCCATACTTCCATCTCCTTTTATTAATTTAATTTTATAATATTTTTTAATATTTATCAAATCATATAAAATTTGACTATTATAAAATTTTTAGTATAATTCTTTTTCTTTATTATATATAAAAGAAAAATGTAAAAAAAGAAAACTTTCGCGGCGGCCGGTGGAAGCGCGAGGGATGAGCCCTTATCAAATGATAAATCGGCAGCCGCATATGCTCTCTTAGTTGCTTTTCTAAAAAATTTTTTATACAATTATAGCAGAAACCAAAAAGGAAAGGCATCTCGATAGAGATGAGTGGTGAAAAAAATGAATAATAATTTATTTATGCAAGGGCTACAAAATGCCACTAATTTTATGAGAACTGAAAATGGTGCATTAGCTCACAAAACTACAAACTCTGCCGTTTATGATATGTTTGCCTTAGGTGGAGCATACCGTAGCCGCAGTGATAATGATTGCACATTATTATTTAAAAACGCATATGAAGAAGATAAAAACTTAGCAGTTAAATGTTTATTCTATATGCGTGATGTCAGAGGCGGACAAGGAGAAAGAAGATTCTTCCGTATCTGTTTTAAATGGTTATGTGATAAACACCCAGAAGATGCTAGAAAATTAGTAAGATATTTACCTGAATATGGTCGTTACGATGATTTATGGTATGCAACTGAAAATACAGAATGCTGGAGAAATACAATAGCAATAATTGAAGACCAATTAGCATTAGACTTAGATTCAAAAACTCCAAGTTTACTAGCAAAATGGTTACCATCTGAAAATACATCTAGTTATGAAACTAGAAGAATTGCTAAAAAAATTTGCAAATCATTAGATATGACTAATAAAGATTATCGTAAAACATTATCAACTTTAAGAAAAAGAATTAAAGTTGTAGAAACATTAATGTCTGAAAATAGATGGGATGAAATCGAATTTGATAAAATACCATCAAAAGCAGGTATTATATATAAAAATGCATTTGCTCGTAGAGATTTAATTGCTCAAAAATATGAAAACTTTATTAAATCAAGCAAAACAACAGTAAATGCAAAAACATTATATCCATACGAAATTGTTGCAAAAGCAATTCAAAACTATGGAAATGATTTAGATAAAGAAGTTATTGAAAAATATTGGAATAACCTACCTAATTATTTAGAAGGCGGAAATAATCAATCAATTATGTGTGTTGTTGATACATCTGGTTCAATGACAGGATATGATGCATCTGCCCCAATAAATGTTGCAATTGGTCTTGGTATATACGCCGGAGAAAGATGCACAGGCCCATTCCAAAATCATTATATATCATTTGCATCTAAGCCTCAATTAATAAAAATTGAAGGGGTAGATTTTGTAGATAAAGTTAAAAGAATATATAGAACTAGTTTATGCGATAACACTAATTTATGTGGAGTATTTGACTTACTTAAAGATGTAGCGTTATCTAATCCAGGTGCTGCCGCAGATTTACCAGACACAATAGTAGTAATATCAGATATGCAAATTGATGAAGGAGCTTCAAATTATGGCTGGAGAGTTCATGGAGACTATACTTCTTGGACAAAGAATAATGCAGCGACAGAAATGGAAAAAATTAGACAAGATTGGGCTAATTATGGATTAAAACTTCCTAAATTAGTATACTGGAATGTCGATGCAAGAGAAAACACAATATTAGATAGCGGCGATAGTGTAACATTCGTATCTGGATGTTCACCAGTTATCTTTGAACAAATTTGCAAAGGACTAACAGGATACCAATTAATGTTAGAAAAATTAATGTCATCAAGATATGAACAAATAACTTTATAATAGATTTAAAAGATAATAATTGATTTATTATCTTTTTTATTATATAATAATTATATAGGAAAAAATTGTGAAAAAAGGAAAGGGAGATGTTTATAAATGAATATGTCACAAAGTAGATTTTTCTGCACTGAGTGCGGAAAAGAGGGCGTTCCTATTATGAGAAAGATGGGGCAACAAAGAGAATCTGGACATTTAAAAAAATTGTATTGTATATATTGTCAAAAAGAAGTTAATCATGTAGAAATAAAAGAATTAGGAAATTATACATTAGAAGATTTTAAAAAAGAATTTGAAGCAGGTAGATTTGTAAATGGACAAAGACAACCATTAGCAGAATGTACTTGTTCAAAATGTCCATTTAATATTAATAGTCATTGTTGGAATAGCAATAGAAGTGAAGATTGTGGACACAGAATTTAGAAAAGGAAGTGGTTAATATGTGTAAATTATATATTATGTGCGGAACTCCCGGTTCAGGGAAAAGTACTTGGTGCAAAGAAAATGTACCTGAGACTGCCGTGTATATATCAAGAGATAAAATAAGATTTAGTTTAGTAAAAGAAAATGAACCTTATTTTTCAAAAGAGAAAGAGGTATATAGAGAATTTTTAAGACAAATAAATGTTGCCTTAGAAGCTGGTAAAGATGTATATGCAGACCAGACTTCTCTAACTATCGCCGCAAGAGCAAAATTATTAAATGGTTTAAAAGTAAAACCTGATTATATAACAGTTATATATATTAAAAGACCGCTTGATATTATATTAAAATATAATGCCAAAAGAACAGGAAGAGAATTTGTTCCTGAAAACGCTGTTATTAATATGTATAATTCAATACAAGAGCCAACAAGAGCAGAGGGAATAGATAGAATTGTGGAGGTTGATTAATATGGAACATAAAATTTGGGTTACTAGCGATACCCATTTTGGACATCAAAAAGAGTTCTTATGGGGACCGCGCGGATTCAGTTCTAGTTTTGACCATGATGAATTTATTATTCAAAATTGGAATTCTGTTGTGGGAGATGAAGATGATGTCTATCTACTAGGAGATGTTATGCTAGGAGACAATGAACATGGACTTGATTGCTTAAAAAGACTTCATGGTAAAATTCATATTGTTTTAGGCAACCACGATACAGAAGCTAGAATAGAATTATATATAACATGTCCGAATGTAGTGGAAATTGTTCATGCTATTGAAATAAAATATAAAAAGCATTATTTTTTCCTATGTCATTATCCAGTTATTACTGCAAATTATGATGACCAATTAGCATGGGCTAAACATCTTATCAATCTGCATGGACATACACATTCTCAATATAAATTTTATAATGATAATCCTTATATGTATAATGTATCATTAGATGCTCATAATAATATGCCTGTTGAAATCAATGAAATTATTGCTGATATCAAGAACTATAATACGTCACTTGATAAACAATAATTTTTTTCTTATAATGATAATATAGGATAGGAGGAATGAAATATGTATAAGATATTTAAAACTTTACTAATTATAATTTGGATAATTGATATATTAAATATTAATTTTACAATAGATGAAGTTCAAGTAGCGGAATTTTTAGATAAAACAATACCTTTAAACTTTTGGTTTTGGTTATTAATTTGGTTCTTCATTCCGACAGTTAAGGCTTCAATAGATTTTAGAAAGGGAGAGTAAAAATGAAATGGACATTAGTATCATCTAATTATGATGCTGAAACAGGAATTTCAAAAGTTATAATCAATACTGAATTAGGAACTTTTGAAGGAACTAGTAAGCTACATGATGAAGATAAAGATATACAATCAAAATATACTGGTTGTAGATATGCGGAAATGCGTGCTGCCGCCAAATATTTAAAAAGAAAAATAAAAAATCAAAAAATAAAAGTTGATACTTTAAAAAATCTTATTAGTAATTTAGAAAGATTAGCAGATTATGATAAAGATGTATTAGAAGCAAGATTTGTTAGAAAAAATTATTTTTTAGAATTAAGCAAATATAATGCAATGAAAACTATGTTAGTAAAATTAGAAGAAACTATTTTACAAAATATGGAAAATTATAGAAAAGAATATGAAAATTTTCAAAATAAAATAACAAAAAAAGAATCAACTACTGAAGAATAATAGTTGATTCTTTATTTTTTGAGGTGATGAATATGAAAAGAAAAATAGTAAGATTATATACAGACGGAGCTTGTAGCGGAAATCCTGGCATAGGGGCTTGGAGCTGTGTAAATTATGATGCTGAAAATAATACTATATGGGACGCATATATAGGCAAAGATGAACCAGAATGGCAAGAGACAACAAACAATAGAATGGAATTAAGAGGTTTATTAAAAGCATTAGAATTAGCGACTACAAAATATAAGCATTGTGATGTTATTATATATAGCGATAGCTCATATGTTGTAAATACTTTTAATGAATGGATATATAGCTGGGCCCGCAATAACTGGATTAACAGTTCAAAAGAACAAGTTAAAAACTTAGATTTAATTCAACAACTATATGATTATGCTAAACAAGAGTTTCCAAATTATGGAGTATATAAAATTGCAGGACATAATAATGAAATAGGAAATGAGTTAGCTGATGCATATGCTGTTGCACATAAATGCGGAGATGCAACAAAATTAGCCAAAATTTTAAAAGAAAATGATATTACTCTCTCTATAGAGTAATTTTTTGATTTTAGAGGAAAATTTTGATATAATAATAATAGAAGAATTTATGGAAGGAGAAAGATAAAATGGCAGATGCAAAATTATACACAAAAGATTCGATTGAATCATTATCACCATTAGAATTCACTCGTTTAAAACCTGGAGTTTATGCTGGTGATACTACATATTCAACTCAATTACTTGTAGAAATAATTTCTAATGCTGTTGATGAATTTAGATTAGGGCATGGTAATAAAATAGATGTAACTATTGATAAAGATATTATATGTGTTCAAGATTATGGTCAAGGTTTCTTAGTAAATGAAAAAAGAGAAGATGGTAAAACTGTCCTAGAAGCAGCTTTTAGTATTCTTAATACTTCTGGTAAATATCGTGAAGATGGAACTTATGAAGGAACTTCACTAGGTAGCTTTGGTATCGGTTCAAAAATTACTACTTTCTTATCTCACTGGTTAGAAGTCCAAACTTGGAGAGATAATAAATCTGAGTTTATTAGATTTGAAGAAGGTGTATTTAAAGACAGAGTTGTAAGAGAAGATCCATCAATCCCATCTGGAACTCTTGTAAAATGGCAACCAAGTGAACAATTCTTTACTCATACAACAGTAGAAATTAATAAAATAAAAGATTTATTTAATACAATAACTTGTTTATGTCCTGGATTAAAGATAACTTTAACAATAGATGGAGAAGAAAATGTCTATTATTCAGAACACGGTATTAATGATTTAGTTGATGAAGCTGTAAAGAATAAAGAAATTATCACTAATAGATTTAATATGAGATTTGAAGATGGAAAAGAAAAATTAGATATGGTATTAACTTATACATCTAATTATTCGCTTACTCTTGTTCCTTATGTTAATACAGGTTTAACAGAGAAAGGTCCTCATATAACTCAAGTTAAAACTATTATTACAAGAGAATTTAATAAATTCTTTAGAGATAAAAAATGGTTAAAAGAAAAAGATGAAAATTTAACTGGAGATGATATACAAGAAGGTATGTATATAGTATTTAATATGACAGCCCCTAATGTTGCATATGATGCTCAAGTTAAATCAACAGTAACTAAATTAGATATGACAGTTTTCAGTGCGGCAATCGCTGAACAATTACAAATTTGGTTAAATAATAATGAAAAAGAAATTAAAATTGTATTTGACAAAGCCGCAGCTGCAAAGAAAGCTAGAGAAGCTGCTAAAAATGCAAGAGAAAGAGTTAGAGAAAATAATAAGAAAAAAGAAAAGGCTCTTAAATTTGATAGTAAATTAGCAGACTGTTATTCAAAAGATAGAAGTAAATGTGAAATATATATCACAGAGGGTGACTCAGCTTCTGGAAACTTAAAGTCAGCTAGAAATAATGAGTTCCAAGCAGTAATGCCTGTTCGTGGTAAGATATTAAATACACAAAAAGCAAGTTTAGATAAGATACAAAAGAATGCGGAAATCATGACTATGATAGATGCATTTGGATTATATATTGATACTAAAACTATGCAAGTTACTTATAATAAAGAAAGTTTAAGATATGGGAAAATCATTATCGAATCAGATGCCGATGTAGATGGTGCCCATATTAAAAACTTATTCTATACATTTATATGGAATTTCTGCCCTCAATTAATTGAAGATGGTTATATATATGCTGGTGTTCCACCATTATATAAAGTAACAATAGGAAAAGAATATAAATATATTAAAAATGATGAAGAATTAGAAGCTTTTAAAAAGACAATAGGCGACAAAAAAATAACTGTTAATAGAATGAAAGGGTAAGAGATAGTCTGGCCCTTAGGCATTTTTCCACTTATCAGTGGGGTCGTGCGGCAACCGCGCGGCTAACGAGGGAGTCTTATAAAATTATTAAAAATTTTGGACATCTCAGGACAAACTGAAATGTTTAAATTTCATATAATAATAGAAAAGATAAGATAATCTCGTGGGAAGTATACTACGATATTATCTCAAGTAAAGGAGATAATAATATGATAGGAATTTATAAAATAACAAACAAAATAAATAATCATAGTTATATAGGTCAAAGCATTCATATTGAAAAAAGATGAAATGAACATCAAACTAAATATAATTGAGAAAGAGAATGTAGAAAACCTTTATATTTAGCATTTCAAAAATATGGATTAGAAAACTTTACATTTGAAGTATTAGAAGAATGTGAATCAAAAGACCTAAATAATAAAGAAAAATATTATATTGAATATTATAATACTTATAAAGATGGTTATAATCAAACTATTGGCGGAGAAGATAATTATGGGGAAAATCATCCTGGGCATAAACTAACTGAACAAGATGTAATTAATATCCGCATAAGATATAATAATCATGAAAGAAAGAAAACTGTTTATTTAGATTATAATAATAGAATTGGAGAATCTGGTTTTAGTAAAATATGAAAAGGACAAACTTGGACAGATATACTTCCTGAAGTATATACTGAAGAAAATAAAAATTTTCATAAAAATAATACTGGAAACGAAGGTT
>Ga0265298_10001974_pt1 | contig 29567 bp, 24 predicted proteins | sample AusTroGonzalo_MG_3_FD_193486 | JGI IMG/M metagenome (GOLD analysis project Ga0265298, IMG submission 193486) | Bovine rumen microbial communities from tropical cattle in Woodstock, Queensland, Australia - Gonzalo_01 | ecosystem: Host-associated > Mammals > Digestive system > Stomach > Rumen ...
CTGATAGAAGGGAAAAATATCAACATGGGTGACCTGTTGCGTAAGTCACAGGAATTTCTGTTGGAAATAGCGGGTGTACGCAATGTCTACACCTCTCTTCAACTGATGACCAGCGACAGTCCCAAGCTGGAACGCATTCGTAACGGCTATTGTGTCGAACGTTCCGGCGACCTGATTCTTGAGGTGGCACCAGGATGGAAAATTATCAATGAAGACACAAAAACATCTTACACTTCACGTTCTGCCTTAGCTCAATTCCCTATCGTTTTTTATGGAAATGAGTTGCAGTCACAACGTGTAGAACGCCCTGTTACCACGGAGCAGATTGCCCCCACTGTGGCTCGCTGCATCCGTATCCGAGCCCCCAATGCCTGTCAGGCAGAACCGCTTTTTTAAAGGTTTGAGGTAAAAGCCTGGAGGTAAGAGAAATGAAAAAATACAAGTGCGGAAGCAAATTCTTCACTTTTCACTCTTCACTTTTCACTTTTTTTCGTACCTTTGCACCCGTTTTAATAAATATAATAAGGTATAAATCAAATAAAACACAATAAAAGATATGAATTTCAACAAGTTTTTACGTTCGTTGTTTGGCGACAAGTCATCACGCGACATGAAACTCATCCAGCCCCTTGTAGAGAAAGTGAAGGCTGTATATCCTGAGGTTCAGAAGCTCGACAACGATCAACTGCGCCAGCGCACCAAGGAGATTCAGCGCCAGGTACAGGACTCTGCTCAGAAGCAGAAAGAAGAGATAGACAAACTCAAAGCTACCATCGAAGACACTCCTATTGATGAGCGTGCAGAGATTTTTGCCCAGATTGACAAGCTGGAGAAGGAAGTGCTTGACATCTATGAGAAAGCGCTCGACGAGGTGATGCCCGAAGTGTTCTCAATTGTCAAGGAGACTGCCCGTCGTTTTGCCGAGAACGAGGAGACCATTGTTACGGCTACTGATTTCGACCGTGAACTGGCAGGCGACCCACGCAAGGACTTCATTACCATCGATGGCGACAAGGCCATCTATCATAACCACTGGACTGCTGGTGGTAACGACCTGAAATGGGAGATGGTACATTACGACGTACAGTTGTTTGGTGGTGTCGTACTGCATCAGGGTAAGATTGCCGAGATGGCTACAGGTGAAGGTAAGACGCTGGTAGCTACCCTGCCCGTCTTCCTGAATGCACTGACTGGTAATGGTGTTCACGTGGTAACGGTAAACGACTATCTGGCCAAGCGTGACTCAGAGTGGATGGGTCCGCTCTATATGTTCCACGGTCTTTCTGTCGATTGTATCGACAAGCACCAGCCGAACTCAGAAGCTCGTCGCAAAGCTTATCAGGCTGATATCACATTCGGTACAAACAATGAATTTGGTTTCGACTATCTGCGCGACAATATGGCCATCTCGCCCAGTGACCTTGTACAGCGTGCACACAACTATGCTATTGTCGACGAGGTTGACTCAGTGTTGATTGACGATGCCCGTACACCTCTGATTATCTCTGGTCCTGTGCCAAAGGGCGACGACCAGATGTTCGAAGAGTATCAGCCACTGGTTGAGAAGCTGGTAGGCGTACAGAAACAGTTGGCTACACAGTATCTGGCCGATGCCAAGCAGAAAATTACAGAAGGTAACCGTCTGATTGAGGCTGGTCAGAAGAAGGAAGGCCAGCAGATGGTTGATGAAGGTTTCTTGGCTCTGTATCGTTCTCACAAGTCAATGCCAAAGAACAAGCCCCTCATCAAATACCTCTCTGAGGAAGGTATCAAGAGCGGTATGCTGAAGACTGAGGAGACTTATATGGAGAATAACAACCGTCGTATGCCCGAGGTAGTAGAACCTCTCTACTTCGTGGTCGACGAGAAGCTGAACTCCTGCGACTTGACGGATAAGGGTACTGCCTGGCTGGCTGGTCAGGTAAACGATAAGGACCTGTTTGTGTTGCCCGACATCACATCTCAGCTTTCTGCCCTTGAGGGCGAGACCAGCCTCACGGACGAGGAGCGTATCAACAAGAAGGACGAGATGTTGCAGCACTATGCCGTACAGTCAGAGCGCGTTCATACCCTGCAGCAGTTGCTGAAAGCCTATTGTATGTTCAACAAGGACGACGAGTATGTGGTCATCGATGGTGAAGTAAAGATCGTTGACGAGCAGACGGGTCGTATCATGGAGGGACGTCGTTGGAGTGATGGTTTGCACCAGGCAGTTGAAGCTAAGGAGCATGTCAAGGTTGAAGCTGCTACGCAGACCTTTGCTACCATTACCCTGCAGAACTACTTCCGTATGTATCATAAACTGGCAGGTATGACGGGTACGGCTATTACGGAGGCTGGTGAGTTGTGGGACATCTACAAACTCGATGTGGTCGAGATTCCCACCAACAAACCTGTCATTCGTAACGATATGGACGACCGTATCTACAAAACTGCCCGCGAAAAATATCGCGCTGTCATTGAGGAGGTTGTAAGACTGCGCAATGCAGGACGTCCTACGCTGATTGGTACCACCTCTGTGGAAATCTCAGAGCTGTTGAGCCGTATGCTCGATATGTATGTAAATCCTGAGACTGGTAAGCGTGAGGGTATTCCCCATCAGGTGCTGAACGCAAAATTGCACCAGAAGGAGGCCGACATCGTTGCTCTCGCTGGTCAGCAGGATTCTAACGGCAAGGGTGCTGTCACCATCGCTACCAACATGGCTGGTCGTGGTACCGATATCAAGTTGTCACCAGAAGTAAAGGCTGCCGGTGGTTTGGCCATCATCGGTACCGAGCGCCACGAATCGCGTCGTGTAGACCGCCAGTTGCGCGGTCGTGCTGGTCGTCAGGGCGACCCAGGTTCTTCGTTGTTCTTCATCTCTCTGGAGGATAAGCTGATGCGTTTGTTCGGCTCTGAGCGTATTGCCTCTGTCATGGACCGTCTTGGTTTCAAAGAGGGCGAGATGCTGGAGAGTCCGATGATTTCAAAGCAAGTGGAGCGTGCACAGAAAAAGGTCGAGGAGAACAACTTCGGTATCCGTAAGCGTCTGCTGGAGTACGATGACGTGATGAACAAGCAGCGTACCGTTGTCTATTCAAAGCGTCGCCACGCCTTGATGGGCGAGCGTATCGGTATGGATATTTCGAACACCATCTGGGACCGTGTGGTCAACATCATTGAGACAAACGACTACGAGGGCTGTAAGGAGCAGTTCATCAAGGTCTTCGCTATGGAGTGTCCGTTTACCAGCGAAGAGTTCATCGAGAAGAATCACGAGACACTTTGCGAAGAGGTGTTCCAAGTGACGATGGGTAATTTCAAGCGTAAGATGGAACACATCTGCGAGGTGGCCCAGCCTGTTATCAAGCAGGTCTACGAGAACCAAGGTAATATGTACGAGCGTATTGCCGTGCCTTTGACGGACGGTCGCCACATGTTTAATATTTCATGTAACCTGAAAGAGGCCTACGAGTCGGAGAGTAAGACGGTGGTCAAGGAGTTCCAGAAGCAGATTCTGCTCCACATCATCGATGAGGCCTGGAAGGAAAACCTGCGCGAGCTCGACGAACTGAAGCACTCTGTACAGAATGCCTCGTACGAGCAGAAAGACCCGTTGCTCATTTTCAAGTTGGAGAGCGTGAAACTGTTCGACAACATGGTGAACACGATGAACAACCGTTCTGTTTCTATTCTGATGCGTGCTCAGATTCCTGTTGTTCAGGAGTTGCAGGAAGCTGCACCCGAGCAGCACACCCAGCGTGGACAGTACACGGAGTCGAAGCAGAGTCTGACACAGGAGCAGATGACCGATCCTAATCAGGCTGCCGCTGCTGCTCAGGATACGCGTGCCCAGCAGCCTCGCACACCAATTATCAAGGACAAGTTGCCTGGACGCAACGATCCTTGTCCCTGTGGTTCTGGTAAGAAGTTCAAGAATTGTCATGGACGTGGACTGGTGTAATTTAAAATTGATAATTGAGAATTGAAAATTTAGAATTATGATTAGTATTTCTAATCTCAAGAAACAGTTTGGCGAGACATGTGCCTGCGATATTCCCTCGTTTACCATTAACGACGGGGATATCCTAGGACTCGTAGGTAACAACGGAGCAGGTAAAACTACCCTCTTCCGTTTACTGCTCGACCTCTTGAAGGCCGATGACGGCACTGTGGAGATTGATTCTATCAATCCCGCAGAGTCCGAAGCTTGGAAACAAAACGTAGGTGCATATATCGACCAAGGTTTCCTGATAGACTTTCTGACCCCTGAGGAGTATTTCGCCTTCTTGGGTAAGATATCGGGTATGAATCAGACTGAAGTCGATGAGCGTCTGCAACAGTTCGAGCGTTTTGCCAACGGTGAGATTTTCGGACAGAAGAAATTGATTCGTAACCTCTCGGCTGGTAACACGATGAAGGTAGGCATCATCTCTGCCCTATTCCGCCAGCCCAAGACAGTCATTCTTGATGAGCCTTTCAACTTCCTCGACCCAACGAGTCAGCTGGTATTGAAACACTTGTTGCGCGACTATGCTGCCAATACAGGGGCCACGATACTTATTTCCAGCCACAACCTGCAGCATACGATAGACATTTCTACACGTATTGCATTGTTGGAACACGGTAAGATTATACGCGACCTTCCCAACCACAATGGATCTGCCAATGCTGAACTGCAGGAATACTTCTCTGAACAAACTGAGACTGAACAGACTGAGACTGAACAGACTGAGACTGAACAGAGTTCATCAGAAGATAGTGCTGCTACCTCAGCAGAATAATTCTTGGGGTAGAATAAAACAAGAGAGGATGTGCCAAAACACATCCTCTCTTTGTTATACTGTATCTGAAGGTCAGATAGGCAGTTCGAGCACGAAGCGGCAACCTGGGCCAGCATATTCGGCATCGAGTGTAAGCTCACCACCCAGACGACGGGCATTATTACGGGCAACAGTAAGACCGATGCCTTCTCCATCGAAGTACTGGTTAAGTTTGGTGTAAGGCTCGAAGACACGCTCTGCATCTGCGGCTTCAATACCAGAACCAGTATCCTCGACGGTGTAGATAGCCTGCATCTTCTCCATATCGACGTTAACCATCAGTTTGACGCTGCCTTCAGTAGTGAACTTCAGTGCATTGTCAAGCAGGTGTGTCAGGGCGCGAACGGCCTTGCCGAGGTTCGTGGAGAGCATGGTAACAGCTGCATCAGGAGCTACAATGCTTTCGAATGTGATGTACTGAGCCTTGTCAATACCAGAGAGACGGATGGCCTCGTCGGATATTTGGGTCACCATCACATTGTCGGTGCGATTGATTGGGGGCAGGTCGGCAGGTACATCATCGAGGTCGATAATCTTAGCCAGCATGCCTTGCAACTTAATATCGCCTGTAGCACGAAGGGCCGACTGGAGGTGCGACATGAGCGGATTCATCACCTCAGCTTTCTTCTGGGTCTGCTCCTTCAACTGGTTCAGTTCAACGAAGAGGGCATTACAGCGCTTTTCGAGGGCTTCGTTGGCCTGGCGCGACTTTTCCTTCTCCTCTTCCATCTTGTCGAAGGCCAGCAATGCCTGCTCATATCCCTCACCAACGTTATCGAAGTTCTTCTCCAGTGCACGGTAGTCTTCAAGCAGTTTCTGCTGTTCGTCAACACGACGCTGATAGTCGCTGAGCAGTTGCTGTTGGTCAGCAGCCTGCTTGCGGCTCGACTTCAGTTCGAAATAGTATGCTATGCCAAGCACGAGGGCAACGGCAAGCGCAATAAGAAAAGCGTATAGCATAGTTTTTGAATTACGAATTATGAATTACAAAGAAATTACTCAGCTTTCTTTTCTACCTTCATAAACTTGGTAAAGCCGGTCATAGCCAGTACCTTGTAGATTTCAGAGTTCACGTTAGTCATCTTGAACTGGCCACGCTGCTGCATAACGGTACGCATGGTCTTCTGAATGATACGCAGACCGCTTGATGCCATGTAATTCAGTTCTGAGCAGTCCATTTCCAAATCGACACCGCCATCGGCCAATGCGGGCTGAATTTCCTTTTCAAACTCTGGAGCGTTCATAGTGTCAATACGCTGTCCGGTCTTAATGATGGTCTTACCATTCTCTTTGATAATCTGTGTCATAATGATAAATATTTAATTGTTATACTTTATTTAATGTCTTTTTTCATTGTCAGCAGGTTCTTGCCTTCCAAGCGCTGATAGGTCACCTCGTTCATGATGTTCTTGACGATGTAGATGCCCATGCCGCCAATATCGCGCTCCATAGGGTTGATATCGGGGTTGGCATCTTCCTTGGCAGTAGGGTCAAACTCCTTGCCTCGGTCAGTGAGCACGAAGGTAAGCTCCTTGCCGTGGCTCTCGGCCACAAGTTCGATTTCAGCGCTCTTACCTTCGGGATACGCATAGAAGATGACGTTAGACACCATCTCCTCCAGTACCAGATTCAAATTCATCTGGAGCTCCAGGTCAAGTTCCAGTTCCGTAGCAATCTCTTCCAGGAACTGATTGACACGTTCAAGCTCGCCAATCTGGTTCTTAATCGTTATTTCCTTTCTCATAAGCTTATAGTTTTATTGGTTGTCATGATTACTGATTACTTTGACGCATATCATGGTGAGGTCGTCGTTAGGCTCGGCACCATCGCGATGTTTCTCGACCTCTGCACGCAGCATCTCAATCGTCTGCTGTGAACTCTCAAAAGGCACATGGGCCAGTATGTCGAGCAGGCGCTCGTCGGTGAACTGTTCCTGTTGGCGATTCTCGGCCTCGTTGAGTCCGTCAGTATATACAAACAGCGGACGGTCCATAATATTTTCAATTTCCTCGCCCTCAAACTCAAAGGCAGGCCAGAGTCCGATGGGGCAGTTAGGAATCATTTCAATGAAGTCGGCACTACCCTCGCCTATAAGCACAGGCGGATTATGACCGGCATTACAGAAGTCGAGGTGACCGGTATGTAGGTCAACAAGTCCGATGAACATGGTGACAAACATGCCCGTTTCATTATCCTCGCCCGAGAGTGCATCGTTAATACGTGTGGCAATTTCGGCAGGCTTCATACCCTGAGCAGCCAGCGTACGGAACAAACGCGTGGCCTGTGCCATGAATAGTGAGGCTGGCACGCCCTTACCCGATACGTCACCCAAAGCGAAGTAGAGTTTATCGGCCTCGTCTTCAGGCTTGTCTGCAGGCATCAGCAGATAACCGTAAAGGTCACCACCAACCTCTTTGGCAGGCGTCATCGAGGCATACAAGTCGAGATCTGGACGTTCTGGGAATCGACTGGGCACCATACCCATCTGAATGTTTCGTGCAATACGCAGGTCACTCTCAATACGTTCCTTAGCCGTCGTCGTCTCTTCCAACTGGTCGTAAGCCGTCAAAAGCTCTTCGTGGGTAGCCTGCAGCTGGTCGTGAGCCTTCTTCAAACGACGTGCAGCAATGACGCGGAACACGATGAAGATTACAAGAGCCAGCAGGATAATACCAATGATATAGAGTGTGTTGCGGAACTGTGTACGCTCTTGTTCCATCTTCAACTCGTCAACATGGAACATGGTGTTCAACTCGTTCAGCTGGTTCTTGGTATTTGCACCGCTGATAGAGTCTTTCAAGCGATACATCTCCTGATACAGGCTCGACGATTCCTCGTAACGATGCAGACGAGTCAGTATCTCGCCGCGCTGCTTGGCGACAGACAGGAACACGCCCTTGTCCTCGTTTGGCGGAACCAGACTTAGACGTCGTGAATTCAATTCAAGAGCTTCGGCAAGACGACCTTGTTTCAGTCGCAACTGGGCCTTGGTGACCAGCCACTGTAACGTCTCGTAACTGCCATCATCGCCACGTGTTTCTTCGGCTTTTGAAACGCTGGTCTCGGCATCATCCAGACGGTTTTGGCCAATAGCTGCCTGTGCACAACCTATGTGATAATAGAACCACAGGATGTTATGATAATCTTCTGGGAGTTGCGGATAAGCCTTCAGGAACTCTGGAATGAACTCCTCCCACTCCACAGTCAGTTTCTGCAGGTCGTCATACTTTTCTTGCTCGTTAAGCACGTCACCCAGATACGAGAACACCTCTGGCGTATAGACGGGAGGCGGTGTTTGCTGGCGCAGCAACTTGATGCTTTTCTGGAAAGCGGCAGCACTCTCATCCAAATGGTTCATATTCAGATAGACGCTACCCATTGTATAGTATGCAATACCCTGTCCGTACTCGTTCTTACGTTCCATCGCGTCGTCGAACATCTGTTGCACTTCGCGAAGGGCCATATTCTTGTTGAAACTGTAATAGATCAGGGTATTGATATAGCACGTCCACACATCGTAATAGCAATTCCACTGCTTAATATGCTTCAGTTCAGCCATATCCTCCTCGAAATGGGCCGTGATGGAGTCGGCCATTTTCAGATTATAGAACGTACTCATACGACCAGACAGCAAGTCGCCCAATTTCTTGTCGTCATCGTTATGGCGAGCCTTGGCAATCTCCGTCTCGTACTGATTCCAAATCTTACTATAATCACTGTCAGCCCAGAGGGGCATCAGAATGCCACTCAAAAGTAAGAATAAGGCTGTCAGTATTGGTCGTCGCATGCTTTAAGTAGAGAGTTTGTTAAACGTTCGCTAAATCTTCAGTTCTTTTAGAATCTCGCTCATGCGCTGCACGTTCTTGACACGCATAGGCACCAAAGGCAGACGCAGTACATTCTCGATATATCCCATTTCGCTAAGCATAGCCTTGACGCCAGCGGGATTACCGTCGACGAAGAGCAGCGAGAAGAGGTCAATGAAGCGGTGATGAATCTTGCGAGCAGCATCGTACTCACCACGCATCTGCAGACGAATCATCTTCGAGAACTCCTTAGGCAGGGCATTGCCGATAACGCTGATGACACCCACCGCACCACAACTTACCATCGGGAATGTCAAACCATCGTCACCACTGATAACATCGAAGCTGTTGGGCTTGTTCTTGATAATCTCGTCAACTTGCTCCAGATTACCAGAGGCCTCCTTAATGGCTACGATATTCTCGCAGTCGTGAGCCAGACGAACGGTAGTAGCGGCTTGCAGGTTAACACCCGTACGACCAGGCACATTATAAAGAACGACTGGCAGTTTTGTAGCGGCAGCAATAGCTTTAAAGTGCTGATACAGACCTTCCTGTGAGGGTTTGTTGTAATACGGGCACACGCTGAGGATACCGTCGATACCACGGAAATCGCCTGTCTGCAACTCGTTGACGATAGCTGCGGTATTATTGCCACCGCATCCCATCAGGATAGGAACGCGTCCTCCGACGAGGTCGACAATAAGATCCTTTATTTTCTGTTTTTCGTCTTGTGTCAGTGTGGGAGTCTCACCAGTTGTGGCGAGAATACAAAAGAAGTCGGCTCCATTATCCAACTGATATTCAACAAGACGAATCAGCGACTTGTAGTCGACAGAACCGTCTTCCATGAAGGGAGTAATCAGTGCTATCCCGAGCCCTTTAAAGATATTGTGTACCATAAAAATAAGAATTCTTACTAAATTGGATGCAAAATTACTAAATAAAATTGGAAAATAATAGCATTTTGCAAAAAAAAAATGCCCAAACGTAATCATTTGGGCAATTTTTATCAATTTTAGTGGAATTACAGTTTCCTGAGCACGACTGCTGAGCGTGCAGGAATGTATAGTTTCAACCACTCTTTATGATCCTCAACGTAAAGCGGATCGTAGTTGGTCAGATGCGTCACGCTGTCGTCGGCAAAGCCATTACCGCCAAATTCCTTGGCATCGGTGTTGAGCACCACCTCATAAGAACCCGTAGGAACGAGGAATCCATAGTCAGTGTACGAACGTGTCGGCGAGAAATTGAACACGAAGACAAGGTCGCCACGCATGTAGCACAGCACCTGATCACCGTCGTCATGCCATATCTCCTGAACGGGTGTTGCCTGGAAATTCTTCTGGCTCTTGATGACTTCAAGCATCTTTCTGTCAAAATCGCCTAACCAATGGTAACACAGGTCTTTATTATCAACAAGATTCCACTGACGACGGGCATATTTGTATGACCAGCCATTGCCTTCACGTGGGAAGTCAATCCACTCGGGATGACCAAACTCGTTACCCATAAAGTTTAGGTAGCCGCCGTTGATGGCACCTGCCGTTACCAGTCGGATCATCTTGTGTAGAGCAATGCCACGCTGGGCGAGGTCGTTGACATCCTTCTTGGCAAAGTGCCAGTACATGTCGGCATCAATCAGGCGGAAGATGATGGTCTTGTCGCCCACCAGTGCCTGGTCGTGCGACTCGCAGTAAGAGATGGTCTTCTCGTCAGGACGACGGTTCTTAACCTCCCAGAAGATAGAGCAGACGTTGATGTCCTCGTCGCGCACTTCCTTAATGGTCTTGATCCAGTAGTCGGGAATGTTCATGGCCATGCGGTAGTCGAAGCCGTAACCGCCATCTTCGAACTTAGCAGCCAGTCCAGGCATACCAGACACCTCCTCGGCAATGGTGATAGCGTTCTTGTTCACCTCGTGAATGAGGCAGTTGGCCAGCGTCAGGTAGCAGATGGCGTTGTCGTCCTCGTGGCCGTTGAAGTAGTCACCGTAACCGCCGAAGGCCTCGCCCAAACCATGTGAATAATACAGCATCGACGTTACGCCATCGAAGCGGAAACCGTCGAACTTAAACTCCTCGAGCCAGTATTTACAATTCGAGAGCAGGAAGTGCAGCACGTCGTCCTTACCATAGTCGAAGCACAGCGAGTCCCATGCCGGATGCTCGTGGCGGTCACCAGGATAGAAGAACTGGTTGGGGTCGCCAGCCAGATTACCGAGGCCCTCGACCTCGTTCTTAACGGCGTGCGAGTGTACAATATCCATGATGACAGCAATGCCCATCTTATGAGCCGTATCAATCATTTCCTTCAAATCCTCGGGTGTGCCGAAACGGCTACTGGGAGCAAAGAATGAGCTGACGTGATAGCCGAACGAGCCATAGTAGGGATGCTCCTGGATGGCCATCACCTGAATGGCGTTGTAACCGTCCTTCTTGACGCGTGGCAGCACGTTCTCCGTAAACTCCTTGTAGGTACCAACCTTCTCTGCATCCTGACCCATACCCACATGGCACTCATAGATCAACAGCGGAGCCTTATTGGGCTTGAAGGTTTTCTTCTTCCACACGTAGGGTTTCTCGGGGTTCCACACCTGAGCGGAGAATATCTTGGTCTGGTCGTCCTGAACCACACGACGACACCAGGCTGGAATACGTTCACCTTCTCCCCCATTCCACTTCACTTTCATCTTGTAAAGTTGTCCGTGCTTCAAGGCTTTCTCTGAGAGTTTCAGCTCCCAGTTACCAGTACCAGCAATACGCTTGCAACGATACTTCTCATTTTCCTGCCAATTATTGAAGTCACCAATCAAATAGATGTCAGTAGCATTGGGGGCCCACTCACGGAACACCCAACCCTTAGCCAGCTTGTGCAAGCCGAAATACAAATGACCGGAGGCAAACTGCGACAGCGTCGTCTTGCCGTTCTTCGTCAACTGCCCTATCTTCCACAAGGCATGGTCGTGACGTCCACGAATAGCCTGCTCAAAGGGTTCCAGCCACGAATCGTCACGCACCAGTCCGATATGCTGTGGCTCCTGAACCTTCTTCACCGCTTTCTTAGCAGTGGTTTTCTTTGTTGTTGCCATAGTAATTTATGATTTACGATTTACAAATTTACCATTTACCAATTCAATAGCTTATGCCTTCACCTTAAAAATAGCCTTTTTGATTTCGGGGACACCGGCAATGCAAGGAGCATGACCATCCTGTGGGAAGAAGATAGCCATCATACCAAGCTGACATGTCAGATAGCTATCTGCAGCCATATCGGGTATTTTCGTAATGTCCTTCTCCTCGTTGTACTCAGCATCAGGCAAAAGGTCGCGCTGGGTATACCCAAAGGTCTCAGCATCTGAAAGAGGAATCTGAATATCAATCATTTTGTTATGAGTCTCAATGACAGCAGCCTCAGGCGTACGCCCCTTAGCCATCTGGATATTCACAAAGAGATCTTTGCCCTCTATCTCATACTTGCCAGGTTCCAGCGCATTCAGGTCATGCTGCTGGATGAATTCCACAACTTTTGGGAACAAAGGGTTTACCTGAGCATAATTCTTCAGATTCTCAATTTTGTCAATAATCATAGTGCTTATAATTTATTTGTTTAGTAATTCTCAAATTTCAATTTTCATTTCAATCCAGCTGCCGTTTGCCACGAATGTAGCTGCCTTGGGCAATGATGTTGCCATTACGGTCCTTTTCCACAAAACGCCCATCACGACGGTCGTCAACATAACTGCCCTCAAAGCGCTTACCCTCCTTGTCTTCCTCAATAGCAGGACCATGACGCTTGCCCTGCTTAAAGTGACCCTTGAACTTAGAGCCGTCAGCATAGCGTGCTATACCCTCGCCATGTATCTGCCCGTTCAGGAACTGACCCTCAAATACGTCGCCATTCTTCATGGTCAGCTTACCACGACCGTTAGGCATGTCCTGTTTCCATTCGCCCTGGTACTGGTTGCCATTCTTCCAGACAAGCATACCCTGTCCTTGCTTGGCACCCTTACGGAACTGTCCCGTATATTTATCGCCATTGGCATAGCGGAACACGCCCTGACCAGTACGCTCGCCATTGACATAGTCGCCTTCGTAGGTGTCACCGTTCTGGAACTTATAGATACCCTTACCATGCTGCACATCATTGGCCCACTGACCGATATAGACGTCACCGGAAGCATAATTATATGTACCTTTACCAGAACGCTGGTTGTCTTTCCACTGACCAGTATAACTGGAGCCATCACCCCAATCGAACTGGCCCTTGCCGTTCTTCATGTCGTTGGCCCACTCGCCATCGTACCAGGCACCAGTCTTATAGGTATATCGGCCCTGTCCGTGACGCATATTCTGATGCCAGTTGCCATCATACATATCACCATTATAATAATACATGGTACCATGACCCTCCTGGTCGTCACGATACCACAAACCTACATAGCGATTGTTATTCTGGAAATAGTATGTACCCTTGCCGTGCTGATGGTCTTGAAGCCATTCACCTTCGTATTTCTCGCCGTCGAGGAAGGTATAGACACCATACCCCTGGCGCTTGCCCTTCACATATACGCCTTCAAAAACGTCGCCGTCCTTCCATACCGTACGGCCTTTACCATGAGGTTTACCTGCCTGCATTTCGCCCTTGTATTCGCCGCCGTCCTTCATCTTGTAGGTACCCAGCGTAATCTTCTGAGCCTGAGCGGAAATGGTACTTGTTACCAGCAAGGTTAATATTATATATCGTACATTCATGAATGTCTGTTCGTTTGTTTAACTTTACAAAGGTAGAAAAAAAAAAGATATTTTTCGCGTTTCGCTTTCCACTTTTCACTTTATTTTGTACCTTTGCAGAAAATTTAAGAAAAACGACTATGAAATTCATTGCTATCATTCCCGCCCGCTATGCCTCTACCCGTTTTCCAGGCAAGCCATTGGCCATGTTAGGTGGTCTGCCCGTTATCCAGCGTGTCTATCAGCAAGCCATTTCCGTCCTTCCTGAGGCCTATGTCGCCACCGACGACGAACGCATCTTCCAATGTGTCGAGTCGTTTGGCGGACGTGCCGTCATGACCCGTAGCGACCACAAGAGCGGCACCGACCGAATTCAGGAGGCCGTAGAACATATCGGCACCGATGCCGACGTCATTATCAATATCCAGGGCGACGAGCCCTTCGTACAGGCCTCACAGCTTCAGACGCTGATGCAGCTCTTCGACGACCCTACCACCCAAATCGGCACATTAGGCAAGCGCTTCGACACGATGGAGGCCGTCCAGAATCCCAACTCGCCCAAGATTGTCTGCGACCTGCGCGGCTTTGCCCTCTATTTCAGCCGCTCCGTCATCCCCTTCGTCCGCGGCAAGGATACTACCGAATGGCTACAGCATTATCCCTATCTGAAACATCTCGGCCTATATGCCTATCGTCGCGAAGTATTGCGCCAAGTAACACAACTGCCCCAGTCACCCCTCGAAAAAGCCGAGAGTCTGGAGCAGTTACGTTGGCTCGAGAACGGCTACCGCATCCGCGTCGGTCTTACCGATGTCGAAACCGTCGGCATCGACACCCCCGAGGACCTCGCCCGTGCAGAAGCATTCTTAGCGGCAAAAAAATAAAACGTTGTTTCTTACAATCCACGCGCACGGAGGATGGCAGAGGCGTCGGGCTGCTGCATGCCAGTGAAGTCGGCAAACATCTGCATGAGGTCGCCCGTGTTGCCACGACTCAGAATTTTGTCACGCATAGCCTGACCCGTTTCGGGCTTCAGGGCACCCAGCTTGGCAAACGTGTCAGCCACGTTGACAGCCAACACCTCCGTCCACAGATAGCTGTAGTAGCCAGCAGCATAGCCCCCACCCCACACATGATTGAAGTAGCTGGTCATGTAGCGAGGCGGAATCTGTGCATCGAGGATGCCATACTGTGTCAGGGCCTTGGTTTCGAACTCAGCACACTTGTCGGGTGTGGGCACATCCTTCGAGGCCAGCATGTGCCAAGCCATGTCGAGCGAGGATGCAGCGAGGTTCTCACCCAGGGCGTAGGCCGACTGGAAATTGATGCTCTTCAGCATGCGCTCCTTCAGTTCGGCAGGCATGGGCTCGTTGGTCTCATAGTGGCGTGCATAGTGGTCGAACACCTCAGGAATGGATGCAAACGACTCGTTGAACTGCGAGGGCATTTCCACAAAGTCGCGAGCCACGTTGGTGCCCGACAGCTTGTTGTATTCGCAGTTGGACAGCATGCCGTGCATGGCATGGCCAAACTCGTGGAACATCGTCGTCACTTCATCCCATGTCAGCAGCGAAGGCTTGCCCTCAGGGGCCTTGGCATTGTTGCAGACGTTGAAGATGATGGGCTTCTGGTTCCAGTGACGGCTCTGCTCGGCAAAGCCATCCATCCACGCACCACCACGCTTAGACGGACGACGGTAGTAGTCGCCATAGAAGAGTGCCAGTGACTGGCCATCCTTGTCGATAACCTCGAAGACGCGCATGTCAGGATGATACGTAGGAATATCGGTACGCTCCTTGAACGTCAGGCCATAGACACGATTGGCGGCATAGAACACGCCGTTCATCAACACACTGTCGACATTGAAATACGGCTTTACCTCGTCCTCGCTGATGTCCAGCATGGCCTTCTTCATCTTAGCCGAATAGTAGAATCTGTCATACGGTTCCAGCTTGAAGTCGGCACCTTCGGTCTTCTGTGCAAACGCCTCGATGGCTTTCGATTCAGCATCGGCCTTGGCCTTGTAGGCGCTGACCAACTGCTTCAGGAAGTTGTTGACGTTGTCAGGCGTCTTAGCCATTGTGTTGTCCAACGAATAGGCGGCATAGCAGGGATAGCCCATCAGCTCGGCCTGTTCGGCACGCAACTTAGCCATCTCGCTGACAATCTTAAACGTGTTGTACTTCGGATTGGTGCCATCTGCACGATGTATCGAGGCCTCGTAAACCTTCTTGCGCAGTTCGCGATTGTCAAGACTGGCCAGCGGAGCCTGCTGCGTGGTGTTCATGATGACAATAGCGTATGGTGCCTTGCCACCACGACTCTCTGCATCCTTCTTGCACTGAGCCACATCGGCGTCGCTCATACCTGCCAAATCTTCCTTCTTGTCGACCCACACAATGGCATCGTTGGTGGCAGCCTGCAAGAGGTCGCCCCACTGTTGCTGCAGGTCGCTGATGCGCAGGTTGATTTCCTTCATGCGGGCCATCTTGTCGTCAGACAAAAGGGCACCCTTGCGCACAAAGTCCTTGTAGATTTCCTCCAACAGCTTCTGGTCTTCGCCCGTCAGTGTATCGTGCTGTTTATCATACACTTGCTTGATACGCTGGAACAACGGTTTGTTAAACGAAATCTCATTCTGAAGGTCGGTCAACATGGGCTGTACCTTCTTCTCAATCTCGCTCAGTTCGTCAGACTTATCGGCCTCAGTCAGAGCAAAGAAAACGGTGGAAACACGTGCCAACTGACGACCACTGTCCTCGAAGGGCAGAATGGTATTCTCGAACGTTGCTGAGTCCTGATTGTCCACGATGGCCTGAATATTATCACGCGTCTGCTGCATAGCAGCCTCAAAAGCAGGCATGTAGTCAGACGTCTGAATCTTGCTGAAATCAGGCGCACCAAAGGGTAAAGAACTCTCTGCCAGCAGAGGGTTCTCGCGAGAGGTCTGCTGGCAGGCGTTAAATGTAAGCATCATAGCGGAAGTCATTCCGATAGCTAAAATAGTCTTTGTGTTCATTATTCTTTTATTTCATTAACCACAGGTTATTATTCATCCTACTGGTGCTGGTCGCGCAGCAGGTCGTTGACAGTCTTAACAGGATTGAACGTAGAGAGGGGCACCTCAACGAAGATGGTCGACCAGTCGCTCATGGCACCATTCCACAAGCCTGGCAACTCCAGTGCCTGCAACTCCTTGCCACTCTTCGACTTCTGAGAGATGAAGCCTGTCGTTGGGTCAACATACTTAGGCAGGTCGAAAGCATTGCCCTTGTAGTCCTTCACAGCGCAGACGAGGTCAACGGGATTGAAGTGCGTACCCTTGGTAAACATCTCCATATACTCCTTGTTCGACTTGTCAATCTGGGAACTCTCCAGAATCTGAAGAGATACAGTACCATCCTGGTTGTAGGTCAGGAACGGGCCACCGCCAGGCTCGCCCACATTCTTTACTACGCCGCACACGCGCATGGGGCGGTTCAGCTTATTCTTCAGATAGATAACCAGCTCGGCATCCTCCAGTTCCTTGATGTCAGCCTTACGGCAGCACAGGTCTTGCTGCACAAAGCGAATCATCTCTTCAATCTGCTCGTGCGTGTACTTGCCAGTATCCAAGAGGTTCAGATACTCGAAAGCCTTCTTCTGCAATGTGACCAGCACGCCAGCAATGACCTGCTTCCACTCAACGGTGTCATCCTTCAAGCGGTCGGGCACTACGTTGTCAATATTCTTCACGAAGATGACGTCGGCCTCAATCTCGTTCAGGTTCTCAATCAGCGCACCGTGTCCACCTGGGCGGAACAACAGCGAACCATCCGAGTTGCGGAACAGCGTGCCGTCAGGATTGGCAGCAACGGTATCCGTCGATGGCTTCTGCTCAGAGAACGAGATGTCGTACTTGATACCGTACTTCTTGGCATACAGGTCGGCCTTTTGAGCCACCTTGGCCTTGAACAGTTCCATGTGCTCGTGACTAACGGTAAAATGCACGTGGGCCTCGCCATTCGAGGCAGCATACAAGGCACCTTCCACCAAGTGTTCCTCCATAGGCGTACGAGCACCCTCGGCATAGTTGTGGAACAGCAACAGGCCCTTGGGCAACTGTCCGTAGTTCAGTCCTTCAGCCTTCAACATATTGGCTGCAACAGCCTTGTAGTTACCCTCAGCGATAAGAGCCTTGATACCCTTGCCCTGATTCTTCTGGCAGGCAGCATCCAGCTCGTCGTAGAAAGCAAACTTTTCGATATTGTCAAAATACTTCTTCTCAAAATCAGTTGTAGGTACGTCGTAGTCGGCATCGACAAAGGCAAACATATCCTTGAACATACGGCTGGCAGCACCCGATGCGGGCACAAACTTCACCACCTTCTTGCCCTGGGCCTTGTAAGCCTGCCAAGCTTCCACATACGCCTTACGTTCAGCCTCAGAAGGAGCAACGATGCCCTTGCCTATAGCTGCTGCGGCCTCCAACTTCAGGAATGGGAAACCAGTTTTAAACTCGCCTAACTGTCTCTCGATTTGTGCCTCAGAAATACCCTTCTGAGCCAACTGCTTCAGGTCTTGCTGTGATAACATAATTCGTTCGTTTTGATTAGTTTGAATATATATTCTGCAAAGTTACGAAAAGCATTCGACACCACCAAACAATTTTAGAAACATTAAGGGTTGAGCAACTATTATTGGCGTGTTCTGTAAAAGCATATTTTGCTATGCAAAATGAATATAAGTCGTGATGGTCTGAAAAGAGATTCTCACACATTTGGGCTACGATACATGGCACTCAGAAATGCAAAAAAGCAGCTTTTCTTTTGCATTTCTCTTGTTATTTCGTAACTTTGCACCGCGAAAACGATAAAAATATGAAAAGATTAATGAAAAGGATGATGGCCGCCATCCTGATTGTTTGCGGCTCAGTTGTGTTGTTGACAGCATGTAGTGATAATGATGATTCCGGCAGCGGAAATGGCAGCGGGAACGGAAGTAAAGACGCTACTGGTCAGGTGGTGCTGATGTACTACGGTATTGGTGGCGAGAACCTTGACGAAGATACAGAAGGGGGGCTGGCATCTTTTGCTATTCAGCAGATGTTAGGCACAGGTGTGCGTAGTTTCGTGCAGTTCAAGTACTCAGCAAAAAGGTATGCTAAATGGGCTGTAAGTTATGAGCCCAGCGGCGACTATGGCGGCGTATATCGCTTTGAGATGAACCAGAACTCGCTCAATCCTAATTACGATGGCGACACCAGCAAGGCTAAGGCTTTCGCTGGTACAGGCTTCAAGAAGTTTGCAGGCAGCGACTTCAAGATGTACGAGCCTCAGAATCTGGCAGACTTCATCAATTATTGTATGCAGCAGGCTCCCAATGCCAAGGCATATGTGTTGGCATTCGGCGACCACGGTGGTGCATACAATATCACAAAAGACTATAACAAGTCACTTGTAACGAAGGGCGTGATGTATGACGACAACCTGAAAGATGAATCCTGCATGTCGCCAACGGAGATTGCCATCGCCCTTGACAAAGTGAGCAGAAAGCCCGATATGATATACTTCGACTGCTGCATCATGAACAACCTTGAGGTGCTGGGTGAACTGATGGGCAGGACAAAATTCGTCTTTGCCTCTGGTCACTCCGTTGTACAGTCGCCATTACATGAGCTGTGTAAGTCGCTGATGAGCGTAGCTAAGTCCAGCAACGTAGATGAGGGCATCAGAACATATATGGGCACCTTTGTTAACACCATCACAACGGCTATGAGGGATGGCTACAAGCAAGCCCAGGGCAATCGCATCCAGCGCAGCATGGACTATACGCTGACCGACATGAGCAAACTGCCTGCCCTGTTTACCAGCATCAAGGGTGTTGTTGACTTCCTCGAAAAGACTGACATCTCAGGCATAGATGTTGACCTGTTCAACGATGCTGCCAGCGGTTGCTATCAGTATGTGGATAACCGTCCGCTATTCGATATAGTGGGCTATCTGAACCAGTTGAAGGAGAAGGCATTCAAAGGCAACAGCGAGTTTGCCGGTCTTGTGAGCCAGGTGGAGACTGCTGCCAAGGCTTGCCACATAGCTCATGGCGAGTTCAGCTACGACACGAATGGTACTGACAAGAAGTATAATCTGACCTACAGCGTGACGCTTGGCTTCTCAAGCAGTCGCCTGATATTCTCTACTACTGATAAAGATGTGAAAGCTCATACGCCAACAACACCGCAGGGTGTCATTATGTACAGTGTCAAGGTGGGCGAAGGAACAAATCAGAACCCATACTATAACGACTATTTGATGGAGAACGGCGATAACTTCCTGTCACAGTGGATTAAGGGACAGGAGCAGAATTTCCTTGACATTAACTTTTACTAGGAGGATGGCAGCGGCTCTCGGTTCAGTTGGGACAACACCTACCGCACCTTGCAGTTTGACAAGGCTACCGGTTGGTCAAACTGGATGAAGAAGAACCCTGGCATTCATGATGACAATCCACCATACGACGATCAGTACAATTACGATATTCCTGATCCAGACTTTAACAGCATAATTGGTGCAATGTGAGATGTAGGGGGTCCCCTACATCTTTTTCTTCAATCCTCTCAGATGTCGTTGATATGACTTGATGATTCTATCAGACAAATCATCAGGTTCAAAGAATTTTATTTATAATGCATGCCCACCTGATACCTTTATGACTTGACCCGTAAGCATCCTTGCCTGCTCACTTGACAAGAACAGAATGGTTTCTGCAATATCCTGCGGTTGAATCAGTTTACCCATCGGAATGATTGGTATGACCTCTTTTGCAAAATCATCGTCAATCCATCCAGTCTGAGTCGGACCTGGTGCCACGCAGTTCACAGTAATGCCGTACTTCGCCACTTCAAGGGCAATACTACGTGTGAGTGCCTCCAAAGTCGCTTTGCTTGCGCCGTATGTAATCTGACCGGCAAAAACCTGTGAAGAATCGGTGGAAAGATTGATAATCCTGCCGTAATCGCCACGATGCTTGATAAACTCTCTCGTCATCAGAATGCTTCCACGGACATTGACTGCAAAAGTATCGTCGATGACATTCTGCGTGATTTTCTCGATGGTATCAAGTCCATCCATGTCACCGTCTGCCGCATTGTTGACGAGAATATCAATTCTGCCATATCGTTCCAGGACAGCCGAGTAGATATTCTTTACACCATCCTCATTGGAGATGTCGCTCTCGATGATCAGGTATTCAGCACCCATTTCCTGAAGCTTGCTTTCCACTACATCTGCATTCCCAGCATTGGCTTGGAAGTAGCGGTCAGCTCCATTCCTATCAGTCTTCGTGTTGTCAAACGGTCTTGGGATTTTCTTGTAAACCAAAACCACCTTTGCCCCTTCGCGGACAAAAGCAAACGCTGTAGTTGCTCCAACGCCCTGCGGGTTATTTGCTCCCGTAATCAGGGCCACTCTGTCCTTTAATCCGTAGTTAATCATTTATGTTTGTTTATTAATACAATTTGATGGCAAAGTTACGAAAAGTTATTGAAACATGAACGTTTTACTACATATTTCTTTGATATTACTCTGAAAGCAATACATTGTTTCTCGCATAGCAACACATTGATTCGCTCATAGCAATACTTTGTTTCTCAATTATTATTTAAACAATTCTCCTTCCACTATCTTATCCTCATTCGAGAAACGGATGGTGGGTGCAACTTCATGAGGAACGACATGTGCAGGTTCCTTAATTAGGAAGGTGCACTTATCGAGGATGTACTCTGCCAACTGGAACAAGTGGGTCATCGTGAGATCAACAATCCTTTCCATTATCCGACCTCCTTTCGATTCAGTTCCTTCACGTAACCTTCCATCAGGCTGCCTACAGCAACCGTCATTACAAATAAAATGAATATTCCTGCCATAACATTTAAAACTTTAGTTCAACAATCGTGTTATCGGCAGCGAAGATACTGAGGGGGGTGTTTCAAAAGTCGCAGCACCCCACGTTGCATTAATACTTATTAAGGGTTTCTTTTAGATTTTTACAGATTTTAAGACGCAAATCGGTGGGTTCTATCACTTCCAGGCTATCGCCGTACGACATCAGTTCGCCAATGAAATCGTCCGTAGGGCGGATGTCGAACGAGAATTCTGTATATTCATCAGTATGTGTAATCTCGCGCTGCGAATGGTGCAGAGGCAGCGTACGGATATAATTCGGAGCCCAGCCAGTGACGCGGATGACAACATGAGCCAGTGGTGTCTCGTCCGTCGTAACGCCAAAATACTCTGAGAAATACTGCTGTGGCGAGAAGTCGGCAGGCATTTCGAACGTCTCTTCGGAAAGTTCAACAGCATGCATGCGGTCCAAGGAGAATGTGGCGATATGTCTGCCAGTAAAGGCCAGCAGATACCAACGGCGATGGAACAGTTTCAGGGCGTAAGGCGACACGGTACGCTCAGCACTTTCTAACCCAAAGCGCTGATAGACAATGACAACGCGCCTGTTGGTTTTCATGGCGAGAATGAGTGTCTGCAGGTATTCTTCACCTTCGGGTACGTTTTCCAAAAGGATTCGTTCATTCAGCGAAGCGCTGTCGGAGAGTGCAGTATTCACCGTTAGCGTGGAGAGCATCCAGCGTTCGATGGAGTCGTCGCTGATTACCTCGGGGTTGCTGATGAAGTACTTGTAGGTCTTGGGCTCGCAGTCGATAATAATGCCAAACATATCGAGGATAGCGTCCTTGTGGCGATAGAACGACACACGGTTTAACGGACTGCCGCCTATCACATCGTTTTTCACCCACAGGTTGTTAATCTCCTCGAGCGTGAGGTGCTTGTACTGGCGCAGCGTATTGACGAGCCAGACGTACTGCTGGAATATCTTTGCTGGTTTCATGTTTGCAAAACAGGATGACTATTTACTTATAGGTAATGTAGGGCCACAGGCACTGGTCGAACAATTGGTAGTTGTCAAGCAGCGTGCCGTTGGGTTTTGGTCGGACGGACTTGTTGCGACGTCCCTGTACCACGAAATCGTAACGTGCCTGGTTGTTCTGATAGTCGCGCAGAACGAAGGTCAGATGGTAGGGACGCTCTTCGTTGAACGTCACGATGCCACGATGAATGTCAGTTTGGAGTACGGGCAGGCGCATGTGTGGTTCGCGATAGGCCTTCATATACCAGATGCGCGTATGGCGCCAATGGTCGTAGTCGCCCCACTTGTTGACCTCTGGCTGGCAACTGATGGGAATACTGTCGACATCGCTGCGGAACACCTCGCGACCATCGACCAATAGCTGCATGTGGCGGATGCCGTAGTGGTTGTGAACTTCCTGCGCATAGTCGTCGGCCCAAAGAGCAAAGCCTACCCTGCCCCATGCGGTGAATTCACGAGAGAGCGTCCACGTAGTGCGCTGCTTCTTGTCTTCAGGCTGGCCGAATCCAAAGGTCTGCTTGTCCTGGCTGCCATTGAACACGCCCTCGCCCTGCATCGGGATAGCCATGAAGGAGTGAGCCTGCGGGGCTACGGTATCGGCAATCAGATGGCCCAAGAACGCCAAGGGGTCGCGCATGACCCACGTATCGGTATCGTGAATCTCAAGATGCAGATGCGGGCCCGTAGAGTGACCTGTATTACCGCTGATGGCTATCAGGTCGCCACCCTTAACGGGAAATTTACCCTCTGGCAGAACCAGCGACAGCGTGTCCTTGCCTGTGCGATGCAGCAGGGCTTCGTACTGAGGGGCAAAGCGCTGAAGGTGGCAATAGACGCTGGTATGTCCATCAGGATGAGCCACATAGATAGCATTGCCAAAGCCGTACTTGTTGACAGTCAACCGACTGACGTAGCCATCGGCAATGGAGAAAATCTGCTTACCCTCGACATTGCCCGTCTTGACATCGATGCCTCCATGAAAGTGCCAAGGACGAGGCTCGCCAAAATTGCCAGCAAGCGTAATCTCGTAGTCGACAGGACTCTGATATTCAAGATGAGAGGTGAGAGATGAGAGATGAGAGGTATGATTACCTGTGCATACAAACAAGCAAAACAGAGATATTAAGCAAACAATACTGATAAAAATCAAAATTAATTTATTAGTTTTGCGCTTAAAACTAATCATATCTTTCATTTCTCATCTATCATCTTTCATCTAACTTAGCATGCCTTGAAACTCATATCAAGTCCCTTCACCGAATGGGTCAATGCACCCACGGAGATGAAGTCGACACCCTGCTCGGCATAGTCGCGAATGGTGTCGAACGTGATGCCACCACTGGACTCTGTCTCATAGCGTCCGGCAATAATGTCAACAGCCTTCTTGGTATCAGGCACGCTGAAGTTGTCGAGCATGATACGGTCCACGCCACCGTGGTCGAGCACCTGCTGAAGCTCGTCGAACGAACGAACCTCAATCTCAATCTTCAGGTCGAGACCCTTCTCCTTCAGATAGGTGTGACAGCGGTCGATGGCGTTGACGATGCCACCGGCAAAGTCCACGTGGTTGTCTTTGAGCAGAATCATGTCGAAGAGTCCGATACGGTGGTTGCAACCGCCACCAATCTTCACAGCCTGCTTCTCCAGCATGCGAAGGCCGGGTGTGGTCTTGCGGGTATCGAGCACACGGGTCTTGGTACCCTTCAGTAGCTGCACGTAACGGTCGGTCATTGTGGCAATACCACTCATACGCTGCATGATGTTCAGCATCAAGCGCTCGGTCTGCAACAGCGAACGAATCTTGCCGCTGACAATCATCGCAATGTCGCCCTTCTTCACGCGAGTGCCATCCTGCATCAGCACCTCGACCTGCATAGTGGGGTCAAAGCGATGGAACACCTCTTTGGCAACCTCAACGCCAGCCAGGATGCCGTCTTCCTTGATGAGCAGATGCGACTTTCCCATAGCATCCTCAGGAATACAACACAACGTGGTGTGGTCACCATCGCCGATATCCTCGGCAAACGACAGGTCGATCAGTCTGTCAACCAATTCTTTGACATCCATGTCGTAGTTTGGTCTGTAGAAATCAATCCTCAACATAAGCTTACCTATTTAACTATTCACTTTTCACTTTTCACTATTCACTATTCACTAGCGAAGCGTATTTACTTCTTGATCTTGTACTGGTCCTTGAACAGATAGACACCAACGCCCAAACGGATACCTGCCGTACTGTAATTGCTGTGGTCCTTGAACGAGTGCTCGTAATAGACCTCAGGTTCGAAAGTCACCGTACGACTGATAAAGAAAGCATAGCCAATCTGAATGCTGGGCATGAAATCGTTGTAGTCGTCAGCATGTTTGAAGAGAGCTGAAGCGCCCATATAGAGACCATTCTGCTGGATATAGTAACGAATGCCAGGACCAATAGTCAGGCTATAGGGGACGTCCTTGGTCTTCTGGTAATCCAACTGTCCCAACAACATCCAGTCGTCAGCAATCAGATAACCGGCCTTTGCGCCCAAGCCGAAGTGGCCTTTGTTCAAGCCATTATAACTCAGGTCGACATTGGTGAGCGAAGCACCCAGATAACCCTTACCTTGTTCAAACTGAGCGTTGGCAGCAACAGACATGACCAGCGCTACGACGAATAATGCGATTTTCTTCATAGTGAGTTTTATTTAGTTGATTGTTTGATTTCCTTATTATACCACACGCCAAACCAGATGCATGCCACGCCCAGACAGGCAAGACCGAAGAAATAGCCAACATCGCCCAAGCCGAACATCTGCTTAGACACGAAGACATAGGTAGAACAGACGGTGGTCATGAAGAGGGCTGGAATGAGCGTAATCCAGAAGGGTTTGTGCTCGCGAACCAGATAGACGGTCAATGCCCACAGCGTGAAGACAGACAAGGCTTGATTACTCCATCCGAAGTACTGCCAAATGGTGTTGAAGCCGTCAGGATTCTCAATCTGCCACACCAACATGGCGATAGAGGCAAGGAACAAGGGAATGCAGATGTAGAGACGCTTGATGATGGGACGCTGGTCGAGTTTCAGCCAATCGGCAACGATCAAACGTCCAGAGCGAAAGGCCGTATCGCCACTCGTGATAGGTGCTGCTACTACGCCCAACATGGCCAGTATGGCACCAACCACACCCAGCCAGTCGTTACAAACCAAGTTGACAACAGCAGGAGCAGAAGTGTAAAAGCCCTTATCGGCACCGGCAATCAGCTCGTAGCCAGGCGTAGGCGCATAGAAGAACCACGAAGCAACAGTGGCCCAAATGAGTGCGACCACACCCTCGGTAATCATGGCGCCGTAGAAGATGGGGCGACCCATTTTCTCGCTCTTCACGCAGCGGGCCATCAGCGGGCTCTGCGTAGCGTGGAAACCAGAAATGGCACCACAGGCAATGGTGATGAAGAGGGCTGGGAAGATGGCATCCGTCCACTTCTCGGGCTGAGCCTCAGCACCCATATTATAGAGGTTTGTCCACAGTTCAGGCAGTTGTGGCCACTTGGCAAAAAGCACCACCATCAGCGCACCAGCCATAAACAACAGCGAGAAGGCGAACAAGGGATAAACCTTACCGATAATCTTGTCGATAGGCAGCATGGTGGCAATGATATAGTAGCAGAAAATGATAGCTACCCACATCAGCGTATCGCCACCCATCGCGTGCAGAATCTCGGCAGGCGAATAGACAAACACCGTTCCCACCATAGTCAGCAGCAATACGGTAAACACAAGCATTACCGACCTGGTGGTCTTGCCCAGATACTTGCCAATGAGTTCAGGCAGTCCTACACCATCGTTACGCATAGACAGCATACCACTGAGATAGTCGTGCACGGCACCGGCAAAGATACAACCCAGCACAATCCACAGATAAGCCACAGGGCCAAACTTGGCACCCATGATGGCACCAAAGATGGGACCAGTACCCGCAATGTTCAGGAACTGAATCATGAACACCTTCCAATTAGGAAGCACAATGTAGTCGAGTCCATCGGCTTTTGCCACAGCTGGCGTCACACGGTCGTCAGGGGCAACAATCCGCTCTACAAAGCGTCCGTAGAGCAGATAACCAAGAATCAGAGCCACCAGGCTCAGAGCAAATGAAATCATTTTTTCGTATAGTTTTTTAAATTCTTCCGGCAAAGGTAAGAAAAAGTTTAGAGAATTTCGTATCTTTGCAAGCAAAAAGTTGAAAATTGAAGCAATTTCTTTACATATTCCTATTATTTGTAGCGCTGACAAGCTTCGCACAGCCCAAGTATGAGGTGCGTGCTGTCTGGGTGACAACCATCGGAGGCATCGACTGGCCAAGCACCTACGCTCACGACGGCATGGGTATCGAGACACAGAAACATCAGCTCTGCAAGATGTTGGACCGTCTGAAGAAGGCGGGTGTCAATACGGTAATGCTACAAACACGCGTCCGTGCCACCACTATCTATCCTTCCGACATAGAGCCTTGGGACGGTTGTCTGTCTGGCACCCCTGGCGTATCGCCTGGTTACGATGCCCTGCAAACGGCTATCGACGAGTGTCATCGCAGGGGTATGGAACTGCACGCATGGGTGGTAACCATTCCTGTAGGCAAATGGAATACGTATGGTTGTAAGCGTATTCGTCAGCGCTATCCGTCGCTTATCATGAAGATTGGCGATGAAGGCTATATGAACCCTGAGGCGTATGGAACTATTGACTATCTGACGAATATCTGCCAGGAGATTACCCAGCGTTACGACATTGACGGCATCCATCTGGACTATATCCGCTATCCTGAAACGTGGAAGGGCCGTATGTCAGCAGACAACATCACGCGTATTGTGAGAGCTATCAGTGCAAGAGTGAAATTCTTCAAGCCTTGGGTGAAGATGAGTTGTTCGCCCATTGGAAAGTATGACGACCTGTCTCGCTATCGTTCGAATGGTTGGAACGCACGACGTCGAGTGGCTCAGGATGCCCAATTGTGGTTGCGCGAAGGACTGATGGACCAACTCTACCCTATGATGTATTTCCAAGGTAACAACTTCTACCCCTTTGCCATCGACTGGCAGGAGAACAGCTATGGGCGCACCATCGTCTCGGGTTTGGGCATCTATATGCTCGACCCCAAGGAAGGCCGTTTCCAACTATCAGAAATCAAGCGCCAGCTGAACGTCACGCGACAGATTGGCATAGGACATTGCTACTTCCGTGCCAAATTCCTGTTGGATAACATCAAGGGCGTGTACGACTATGCTGCATGGTTCGACCGCCATCCTGCCCTTATTCCGCCAATGACGTGGGCACATAGCATGGCGCCAACAGCACCCACCAGCCTACAGGTGAGACATACCCCAAAAGGCGACCAACTGAACTGGAGCGGTGCCAAGGACTGGAGCGACGGTCCATACCTTATATATAATATATATGCGTCGAGGGAAAGACCTGTGGACACCAGTAATCCTGCCAACCTGATAGCGACACGCCATCTGTGGCAGAATGTGTTTGTTCCAGTTCAGTCGCATCCTCTACACTATGCTGTCACTGCCGTAGACCGTTATGGTAACGAGAGTGCAGCCATTCAGGAACCTCAGAAGGTGGTGTCAGTCAATCCAGAACGGCGCCCTCTGACACCCATTACTCAAAGACGAAACCCATGGAGAAAGTAATATTAGGCATCGACCCAGGCACGAACATTATGGGTTACGGCGTCATCAAGGTCAAGGACAACAAAGTAGAAATGGTGACGATGGGCGTCATAGACCTGCGCAAGTTTGGTGACGGCTATCTGAAACTGGGACATATCTTCGAACGTGTCACAGGCATCATCGACGGCTACCTGCCTGACGAGATGGCTATTGAGGCGCCATTCCTACAGAAGAACGTGCAAACCACGCTGAAACTGGGACGTGCACAGGGGACGGCTATTGCTGCCGCTATTCATCACGGTGTGCCTGTACATGAATATGCGCCTATGAAAATCAAGATGGCTATCACGGGCAATGGTGCAGCTTCAAAAGAACAAGTTGCTGGCATGTTGCAGCGTTTACTCAAATTCGACAAGGAAGCGCTGACGAAATTCATGGATGCAACGGATGCCTTGGGGGCAGCCTATTGCCACTATATGCAGATGAACCGTCCTGAGAGTGATGCGCATTATAAGGGTTGGAAGGACTTCATCGTCAAGAACAAAGAACGCGTAAAGAAGTGAAGAGTGTAAAATTATGGGAAAGGTAACAGTCATAGCAGGACGAAACGGTAGCGGAAAGACGCTCTACATAGAACAGTTGCGACGCCAACTGGCCTCTGACCGTGTGCGCTACATTGCCTTCACGGATTCGTATGGCGTGAATGTCGACGGACAATACTACCTGCAACTGCGCTGGAACCAGCATGACATAGACCACGAGACGCCTACCGTTGGTGAACTGCTGCAGCGTGCCTACCTGTTGGCTGGCGAGGACACAGCGGAACGTCGCCAGATGCAACAGCAACTGTATAGCCTTTTCCACATGGATGACTTCCTCGACAAATATATCATCACGCTGTCGAGTGGTGAACTGCGTAAGTTCCAACTCACAAAGACGCTGTTTGCCAATCCGAGCCTGCTCATCATGGACAATCCCTTTATCGGACTGGATGCTGAGACGCGCGACCAACTGAAGGAACTGCTGCAAAAGCTGGCTGAAGAACGTGAGATGGAAATTTTGCTGGTTATTGCCAAGACGGACGACATACCCGCATTCGCCAACAAAATCAAAGAAACATCGCCCCTGGAAGCTATCCCAGCCCATGTGCTTTCGAAAGAAAAGTGTGAAGCGATTTTGTCGCTACCCTATCACGATAACGACTACGACTGTCAACGCGTAGTGGATATGAAGAAGGTAAGTATCCGTTATGGCGAACGCACTATTCTGAAAGATGTCGACTGGACCATTATGAATGGCGAACGCTGGGCACTGTCAGGACAAAATGGCAGTGGCAAGTCGACGCTGCTCTCACTCATCTGCGCAGACAATCCTCAGAGCTATGCATGTGACATCACGCTATTCGACCGTCCGCGTGGTTCAGGAGAGAGCATCTGGGATATCAAGAAACATATTGGCTACGTATCGCCTGAGATGCATCGCAGCTATAAGCGTAACCTGCCTGCCATCCGTATTGTAGCCAGTGGACTGATGGACTCTATCGGACTCTATGCCGTGCCTAACGCACAGGACTACGAAAAGTGTCGCTGGTGGCTTGATATCTTTGGAATTGGCGAGTTGGCAGACAGACCATTCCTACAGCTGTCAAGTGG
>Ga0265298_10001975_pt1 | contig 29545 bp, 29 predicted proteins | sample AusTroGonzalo_MG_3_FD_193486 | JGI IMG/M metagenome (GOLD analysis project Ga0265298, IMG submission 193486) | Bovine rumen microbial communities from tropical cattle in Woodstock, Queensland, Australia - Gonzalo_01 | ecosystem: Host-associated > Mammals > Digestive system > Stomach > Rumen ...
CGGTACCATCTATATCAGGAATTATTCCAGTGTTAACATATGTGCTAGACGCATTTTGTACATATTCCACGCGGGTGTATGTTGAGGGTATCGAATAGTATGTCCCTGCATCGCAATGAATTTGACACTGATTTATGGATGTTTTACCTGTATCCGTATTATAATCATAACCCGTCGGACATGCCTTGCATATGGCCGCCGCCGGTTCATCATTATATGTTGCGCCTGTGCAATCCAAACAATCGGCAACGGATGCGCCATTATTGATTGATGAATACGTTCCGATTGGACAGGCATTGCGCGTACCAACCGAACCAAAATTCACGGTGGATGCCGCCGCATAATAACCCGCACCAACATTTGAACAACTGTTTATAACGGGCCCAGCTATAAAACTGTTGGTTCCATGATTTTCAAAAAAGTTGCCAGACACCGTATCATACATACCAATAACATTTGATGAATTTTTGGCCGGAATAAAGTTTCGCACAACTGCGCCACCTTTGGTAATTTGTAAGCTTTTTATATATGTGTTGGTCGGTGCGAAAAAATTTGTTCCGTCTGATGTGGTCGTATCATGTGTGCAGAACATATACAATGTTCCGGCTGTATCCATATTCGGATTATATTCGAAATTTGTTGTGGCAATGATATCGGCACCATTTTTTACTGTCTGAAGCCCATGTTCAAGATGTACACTATATAAAGTATCCGCATATATTTGGTCACCTGATACACCACCCATACCAAACCGGTTAAGAGTTCTATTACCCAATGCGCCCCACTGAAAAACGTTTTCATCCGTTATGTTTGACCCTTTTCGTGTCCCAATTATTACATATGTTTCGGATACAGCCCCAAAAGAAATATCCATATCAACTTTGGTTGTGACATCAGCCGTGATCCCGGTATCAATATACTGTTCCCCGGTTGTCATAAGGTATTCAAGTGGTGTATATCCAGATGGAACCGCGATTCCCAAATTTTTGACATACGTTCCACCATCACAATGAATCTGGCACTGATTTATTGATGTTTTACCCGCATCCGTGTTATAATCATAACCCGCCGGGCATGCGATGCATGTATCGCTGTCCGCATCATAATACGTTGCGCCGGTGCAACTATTTGTCGCATGTGCAAGACCACCAATAAAAGAAGCAAATGTGATTACAAACAATGATTTTTTCATGTCTTTCCCCCTTTTCACGTGAAAAAAACCACCGAATTTCTTCAAGTGGTTGGAGGTTCAGAACAATTTGAATCGAAATTGTGTGTTTATTTTGACGGGCCACGTGGACCCACATTATTCACAGCCCTCCAACCAAATTGGTTGGAGCTTGTTTAACGTCCAATAGACGCGATTCAAACGAGGTTCTGACACCCCATCGGCGGAACACCCACCGACAAAAAAATGTTATCAATGTTTAAAATTCTTTGCAACAAGTTATTTTTCTTTGGTGTTTGCTTTCGACCAGAAATTTTAAAAAAATCTTGCAAATGGTGGGCGGCGGGTTAGTATTAGATCTATGATAAAACTGCCTGAACTTTTGGCACCGGCGGGAACGCTGGACGCATTCAAAACCGCGATTCTTTATGGCGCGGATGCGATTTATGCCGGATTGCCGGGTTTTTCTATGCGGGCGCGGGCCAAAATCACAACCGACGAAGTTAAAACAGGTATAGAATTAGCGCACGCCGCGGGTAAAAAAGTCTACTTGGCATTTAATCTTTTTGCGCATGATAACGAATTCGCAAATATGCCACGCGTGTCGGAAATAATCCGCTATTTGGATCCGGACGCACTAATTGTGTCCGACCCAGGGGTTTTGATGTGGGTACGCGAAAACCACCCCGACATTCCGATTCATATTTCGACCCAGGCGAATATTTGTTCCGCCGCGTCGGTCAAATTCTGGCAGGCCGCGGGCGCGTCGCTTTGCGTGCTTGCGCGCGAAGTTTCACACCGCGAATTTATTTCCATTCGGCGCGCGTGCCCCGATATTAAACTTGAAATTTTTGTGCATGGTGCGATGTGCATGTCGTATTCAGGGCGGTGCTTGCTGTCGAACTTTATCACGGGGCGACCGGCGAATCGCGGTGCGTGCGCGCAACTGTGCCGGTGGAAATACGATGTGATTTTGCGCGAATGCGAAAGTGGTATCGAAATGCCGATATCCGAAGACGAACGCGGCGCATACATTATGAATTCCAAAGATTTGTGTTTGATGCCTCGTCTTGCCGAAGTAATTGCCGCGGGGCCCGATTCATTAAAAATCGAAGGTCGCAACCGCAGCGAATACTATGTCGGCAGCGTTGTTCACGCGTATCGTGCGGCGATGGACGACTATGCGCGTGACCCGGAAAATTTTGACCCGGCGAAATATATGGAAATGCTGAACGTCTTGGAATCGCGCGGATATACGACGGCGTTCTTTGATGGGCCGGTGCCGCCGGATGCGCATAACTATGATTCCGCGCGATCAGTTTCTGAATATCATGCGGCGGGTGTTGTTGTGGCGAAAAACGATTCGGAAATTGTAATGGAACTGCGCAATGAAATAAAGGCCGGTGATGAAATTACCTTTGTTATTCCGCATGAAAGTCGCGGTGTGCGCATAAAAACCAACCAAATCATAAATGCGCGCGATAATTCAGTATTACCAAAAATGTCGGCGGGTCAGCATAATTCAATTAAAATTCCGCGCGATTGGGTGAACGCAAATGATTTTGATAAAATCGTGCCGTTTGTTTTGGCATATAAGCATAAATAATTTTATCGGTGCGATTGCCGCATAACGTAACGATTATAAAGTTTTCCGAAATATGTTGGATCGTTTTGTATTTTTGTAATATCAGCATCATTTACAGAATTCTCCAACCACGAAGAAAAATTCTGTTTTGTTTTTTTTGTAACAGATATATTTTTAATTTTCTTGAACACGCATAAAACATTCGGTGTGGTCGCGGCAGCGATAGCATTTTCAAAATCGTTTATAGCCGTCAATAAACGTCCGCCATCGTCCACCGTTATCGGTTCAATTTTATCCTTGTTTGGTGAAACCATAGTTTTCTTGGAAACAATTTTATAATGCGTGTTATACAAATCAGTTAGAAATCTTATTGCCGGGTTATCTTTGGAATCCCTGTGCGACATCATAATTTCACGCATCACACAAATTGCATTGAACTGTGATTGAGCGCGTGCGATCCCGCGTGATTGATATGCGTTCACAAAAGCCTTGTACACACTCATGTATGCGCGCGACAAATCGGCCCGTGTTTCTTTGGAAAGATTATAGTTTTTCATTTCGTACACCTATCACCTTTTTCGCACCCGTTCGTATTCGCGTTCACGGGCCTTTGCGTGTTCCATATTCATGGCCACAGTTTTCTGTGCCCCGCGTTCGGAACAAGAAAATGCGCCAACCGATATCAAATCTTTTATTACCAGCATACCCGATTCTATGAGCGAATTTGCATAATTTTTCAAATCATTTAATTCCGTATCGGATGCGCCGTCAACCATCGAATTTCTTTCGTTGCTTTGCGTAATTTTTATGTTCCATTTTTCGCGCAACGCAAAAACCGCGATGCGCAAGTATTCAATAATCGGCGCAGTATTTTTTATCGCAAAAATTTCGTCACGCAATTCGTTCATCGCCTTTTCCCAAGCGACATAAAGTTTTCCGCCACGTATCCAAATCAATATGCTTTTGCCACGAAATATAGAATCGAGTGCACCGTCAACCTTGCCGCGCACCTCTGACGAAATGGAATTTTCATCAAAGCAATCGCGATTTTGACCCGCGGCCATGGCAATAAGTTTGTTTAGGTTCGTTTCCATTTGAATCTTTTTTTATACCTTTACAATATGATAGTGTTTTTTGCCACGGATTTCAAGGGTTATCACAAAATCTTTGACTTTATTTTTTACTTGCGCAATCATGTTTGGGTCATATTCCCGAAACAGCACTGTTGCCAAGAATGGGCGGTGTGGGCGTGTGACACCAATCTTGCCAATAATGGGGGTTGGTAGAAAAACAATCCCCCTTCGCCACTGCGCCAAGGCTTCGTGGCACAGGCGCTAAAGCTTCGGGGGACAAGAAGAAAGGAAAAACAAATGAAAAAAATATTTGGTATCGCGGCGGCTACGGCGGCCATGGCAACTTCGGCGATGGCGGCAAACATGGAAAATCCATTGTTCTTGCCGGGCGCGTTGGATGTGTATTCAAAAACAACCCTGGGGGTCATGTTTAAAATCACTGATTCCACGGAAAACCAGATTCTGCGCGGCCATAACGGCAGCACGGAATTCCCAATCTGGCGCCCGATGCAAGAATTTGGTGTCGGGATAACCGATCGCTGGGCGGCGCACCTGATTGCGGGATATACATACGACCCGGATATCAATCGCAAAGGATTCCACCTTGGGCGGCTGGGGACAACATATCGTATAATTGACGAAGCGCAGGGTTTCGTATGGGATATGTACGGCGATTTCCACCTTGGCGGTGTTGAACGTATGAAGGGAAAACTTGTTAGATCTGCGGTTGATCCAAACAAATTTGTGTTCAATTACGACAATTATTCGAACGGTCGTTGGGGCGCACATTTGGGAACGCGTCTTGGATATCGTTGGGCAAAACTTACCGCCAGTGCGTTCGGCGAAGTGTTGAAAACATGGGGCAACCATAATAATGAAATTGATGTTTCTGTGTTATCTGCCCTGGGGTTGCCGCGTGAATTGTCGGTAAATATTAAATCCACGTGGGAGGTTAACGCCGGTGCAAATGTGTTTTATCAAATGACCGATGAACTTTCGGGTGGAATTGGTTTTACATATAAACATCATGCGACAAATGGATTGGAGGGTGTTTACACGGATCTATCACATACATCGGCCACGGCGCAAATGTTTGCCGGCAAAATTGTGCAAGAATTTAAAGATATGCACGATCGGTTCGATGAATATGCGTTGACGCTTACGCTGGCATATCAGTTTACGCCGGGCACGCAACTTGCGTGGTATATCGAAGATACATATGATACCGGCGCACGTTTGTCATCGAACACGACAAATGTTAAAATCGAAAGCGGTTTCCGGTTTAACTTTGTGTTCTAACAGACTGAAAATATATACAAACAAAAAAACGGACCCGATTGGGTCCGTTTTCATATTAAAGTGCTTTTTTTAATGTCAATTTTGTGATATAATACCCCCAAGAGAGTGAAAGTAGAAGTATGAGGAAGTTCGGATTTTCCGCCACTTTGTTGGGATTTTGTTTCGGTGCATCACGCATCGCATCTGCGGCGTATCCGGCATATCCATCCGCGCAAGTTCCACTTTATCAACAACAATATCAACAGCAAATGCAGGCTCAGGCCGCGTATCCATCTGCCACTGTTCAATTACCGACAACGAATGGCACGGTTTTGGTTGCGAATTCCGGGGTTGCTGTGCCGGCGACACGCATAACTGGTGCGTTACCCCAGGTAGGCTCGGCGGCAACGGCCGCGGGGCGCAAGTATTATTTGCCGTCTGATTATGATAGGCTTGCAGACAGTGGTTTGTATGTTGGATTTTCGGTCGCCTATGCCGCAAGTGTTATGGGGTCGATAAAGGCCGATTATATGGGCGAAAAAGATGCCTATGTTGTGCCAGGCGCGTTTGCAGCGGCGGATTTTCAGACCGATACCGTTATACCACTTCAGGTTTCGGTTGGTTCGGCATTGAATAATGATATTCGCGTTGACTTTTCATATACGCGCTATTCGGGTTTAAGTTATCCAGACCATGTCTACACCGCGGAATACACAGGTGCGGCAACGGTTCAAACCGCGGTCGAAGGTGGCGCGATAACCGCAAATACAACGATGTTAAATATCTATTACAATCTTGATTCATATACCGGATATTTGGCGGGCGGGTCGCTGCGACCATATATTGGTGTGGGTGTCGGTTTGTCATTGAATACGATTGCGGACTATGTTGTGTATGACGACACATATTACACGATTATTGAAGATTTAGAAACAACGATTGGTCATGCCGGACGGCTTACAGGTATTTCAGATATATATGCATATCACAATGGTGGAACAAATGAACAACTTGCGTTTATGGCAGAGGCCGGTATAACAACGGACCTTGGCGGTGGGATAAAGATGGATTTCTTTGCGCGTTACGCGAACCTTGGGAATGTCAAAACATCGGGCAGTATTATTTTATCGCAAATTGAGTGGTTGTCAGATGGTCTTGGGAACGAAGTTCAGGCGGATTACGACAGTGTGTTCCACTATACAAATTGGTATGAAAGTGGACGCCTTAGTCTGATTGATGTTGGTATGCGTCTGAGACTACAATTCTAAGGATTTTATATGAAAAAGAATAATGCATTTTTGTGTTCGGCTTTGTCCATATTGGTGGGCATTTCGGCGCATGATGCATTTGGCGGAATACGCGTTGGAAACCTTTCGCGCAACTATGCAAATTCTTACAAAAACACAACCGCGTTAGAACAGCAATACTATGATTCAATTACCGCAACGGAAGACACGCCGGTTGATATAGATTTGCCTGTGCGTGTTGCGGATAAAAAAATCGCAGACAAAATAAAAAGTGGCGATAAAGATGCAGGCACGGATTATGAAACACTGAATAATTGTGCGACGATTTATCCGGACGGCGAATTTATCTGGGATGTGCCGACAATCGGACGCAATGCGGGTGGCAAACCAACATGTGTCGCGGTTGTTGAAATGCGTTTTTTGCGTCCAAACGGCGCGTATGAATACACGACTGTGGCGCGCGGAAAATTGGCGGCGGGCGATGCAGTGAATTGTAACATTTCTGAATTTCCATCTTCGGACTATTTACCTGATATGATGAACGTAACTTTCCCAGCGGACAAGGCACCGACACATGACGATGTTATTCGCGTTTTGGATGAAGAACAGAAAAATAAAGCCGGATTAAAAATCGCAGCGGCCACGGTTGCGGCGGGCGTTGCAGGAAATATGGTCGGCGCCCAAGAACCCGGCAAGGATGGCCTTTTTGGAACAAATTCGGAAAAGGTAAAAACAACTATTGGTGGCGCACTGATTGGCGCAGCGTTGATGACCGCAAGCACTTATTCTGGGAAAATCGCAGGCGATACAATTTTACACGCCGGTGTTAATGCGGCGGCGGGCGGTGTTGTGGGAAATATGATGGCAACAGGCGAATCGATTCTGCGTATACAGAAATGTAATGACGGCGGCCGTGAAACAACATGTCTTTGGGGGAATATCACTAAAACAACCGATGCTAAAATTGATGGTAATGTGTACTATAACCCCGAAGGTGCCGGCACGATTATCGTTTGCAACAATGACAACAAAAATTGCAAAATTGATAACAGTTTTGTTGTAAAATATATCAAAGGCGACAACAAGCCAACATATCCCGATGAGTATAATAAAATAAATCGCAATCAAATTCTTGCCAGCAACGGGGCCAAGGTTTACAAATACGATTCCCAAAGCCATGAAGTTGAATCGGGGGCTGATGGTGAAAAATATTTCTACGAGGCCTATGTTGAAAAACGCGCAGGTGCACCGATACCTGCGGTTATCGTTGATTTCCAAGACAGCGGCGCATTTGGGACAAAACTTGATGCTTGGTCGCAATGGAAGGAAACGCACAAAGAGGAATCGAAAACATTGTGCAATCGCGATAGTTCCGGTAATCCAACAAATTGCGGCAAACTGGAAGATTCCGAGCATAACGCGTATAAAGTAAAAGATTTTAACCCGCTAATGCTGGATACCGATGACGGCGGCGTTGTTGACTTTTCAAACAAGGCGCGTTTGGGTTCAACACTTAAAGGTGCGGGCGTGGGCGGTGCACTTGGCGGATTTTCCGGATACCAAGGCGCGCAAAGCGATATCGAGGCCCGCTTTGTCGAAGCAACGCGCGAATATAATGATTCACTTGAAAAAATATATTGTGGCACCGGTAAGAAATTTCTTTCATTCTATAATGATGTTATAAGCGTGCCGGCGGCAAGAGAGTAATTAGTGATTGATAAAAACGGTTGCAAAATTGCGACCGTTTTTACTAACACTTATCACTAACACTATAATTAGTCTCTAACTATTTCCATTACGCGTCCCGGTACATCTGCAATTGGAATGCGTACCTGTTCCATTGTATCGCGGAAACGCATTGTTACCATGTTATCTTCTAATGTTTGGTGGTCAACGGTTATGCACACCGGCGTTCCGATTTCATCGTGCCGGCGATAGTTTTTACCGATATTTCCGGAATTTTCTAATTCAATACGGCCGATGGCAAGTTTCCGCAAATCGTTTTCGATATTTTCCGCCAAACTCACTAATTCTGGGACGTTCCGTGCAAGTGGTATAACCGCCGCCTTGACCGGTGCAAGCGCAGGTTTCAATTTCAACACCGTGCGCGATTTGCCGTCAGGCAACTGCTCTTCAGTATACGCCTCTATCATCAATGCCATCATAGCGCGGTTCACACCCATCGCAGTTTCGATGACATACGGGATAAAACTTTCGCCTGTTTGTGGGTCAGAATATGCAAGTTTTATCGTGCTGTCGTTATTTTCCATAACTTTTGCCGCAATCTTGAATTCGGCCTGCGATTTCGTATGCGACCCAAGGTCAAAATCCTGGCGATTATGGACACCTTCGACCTCATCAAACCCATCGGGGAATTCGTATTCTATGTCGCCCGCGGCCTTGGCATAGTGCGCCAATTTTTCGTGCGGTGTGAATCGCAATTTATTCGCCGGTATCCCAAGCACATTTGTCCACCACGCGATACGCGTTTCGCGCCATTGGTTAAAGTATTTTTCGTCTTCGCCCGGACGGACAAAGTATTGCATTTCCGCCTGTTCAAATTCGCGCATACGGAACACAAAGCCCCGCGGGGAAATTTCATTACGAAACGCCTTGCCAATCTGGGCAATACCGAACGGCAATTTATGTGGTGTGGAATCCAAAACATTTTTGAAGTTTATATATGTCGTCGTCGCCGTTTCCGGACGCAGGTACGCGTTCACTTCGCCATCGGCGACCGCACCAATCGAAAGGCCCATCATCAACTGATATTCGCGCGGTGGCATTAAATCAGTTGAACCGCAATTGTCGCACTTCGTTTGGTCGCGCATTTTGTCTTGGCGCATGCGGGCACCGCATTTCTTGCATTCAACCAATGGGTCAGAAAATCCGCCTTCGTGCCCGGAATATTTCCACATAAGCCGGTTGCCAATCAGTGATGCATCCAAACCTTCAATATCATTGCGCGAATATATCATCGCATTCCACCACGCGGCACGAATATTCTTCATCAATTCCACGCCGTACGGGCCGTAATCGTATGTTCCACCAAGTCCGCCGTAAATTTCCGACCCGGTAAATATAAACCCGCGACGCTTGCACAGCGCAACAATATCATTAACACTTTTTGCCGGCATAATTCAAACCCCTTTTGTTTAATCTTTGTGTAAGTATTACCCTTTATTCCATATTTTGCAACAGTTTTCGGTGTAATTAATTAGTATTGGTCACGATATTCCAGAACCACGTCATCCCGCGGAAGCGCGGGATCCAGTTTACGGCAACGCCGTAAACCTGCCCCGCAGGGAATGCGACGAACGCAAATGCGGCGGCGCACTTCAATGTTCGTGACATAGGTTTTTCATTGCTTCGCAATGAAAAATTTCCTGCGGAGCAAGTTCTCACTACGTTCGGCCTGGGCACCGCCCTTCGGCGGTGTGACGATTCGCTGGAATTTTAAGTACACCGTTTTAATTGTGCATTAACACAGTTCGGGGCATAAAAATTGGGGGCGATGCCCCCCAAAGAAATATGAAACCAACCTACTGCGCTGGGGCGATTGCGGTGACAGGGCAAACCGATGCGCACGCGCCACAGCCCACACATTTTGTCGGGTCGATTACACATTTGCCGTCGGCATCAACACTGATTGCGCCCATGGGGCATGCCGACATGCATGTATGACACCCGATGCATTTAGTTTTGTCTATTTTATAAGCCATTTTTTACTCCTATGCTTTTTTGTTATTAATTCCGGTTCAGCAATCCCAACACATATTGGAACATTGCGATAAACGATATGTACAGGTGCAACGCGCCCAGCACCGCAAGTTGATCTTTCTGTGTATCATCGCCAAGCGTGTTGTACGCGTTTTTCAAATTCTGCATATCATACGCGGTGAACAGTGCGAACACCAAAACGCCGACCGCGCAGACGATTGTTGAAAACGTGCCGCCCAGAGTCCAAATCATAGAAACAATTCCGACCAAGATTAAACCAATCATTCCCATCATCAAGAATATTCCCAGGAACGACAGATTCTTTACGGTTTTGTATCCGAACATTGCCATACACGCGAACATTATCGCGGCGATTATAAACGCCCAAAGGATTGATGCGGGATTGACCGAGAGGCCACCCCAAACAATCGGCGTAATGGCAAACCCAATCATCACCGCGTAGGTGAACAGCAAAACCGCCGCGACCGCGGGGCGCATAGAAAAAGCGCGTGCCTGGGCCCAGATGGACAGCGCAAGGCCACCGAACACCATGATATAGAAAAACGGTGTCATTCCGCCGGTGGAAACCAGCAACCGTATACCCCCAAGGTAAATTGTGATAAATGTTGTGATTGCGGTAACGCCAACGGCGCCGAACATTAGGGTAAAAATCTTTTTAAGATACATATCGATGCCGCCAGTTTTTGGGGCAACTGTGGTAACTTTACGCGTGGATGTTTTTTTTGTGGGCATAATTTTTCTCCTTGTTATTCGAAAAATATATAATACAATAGACAAAAAGTTTCAAGAATAAAAAACAAAAAGGATGTGATATGGTGTACAACCCACATAAACCAAAAACACCAAATGACCGAACAAGAGTGCCGGGACAGTTAAAAACATATTCACACAGTGATAATCTTAGCGATTTGTTGATGATTGTTAGCGATAAGGTTATAAAACTACGTAAAGGCGAATCCGACCAAAGAATAAAAGCAAACTTGATTAGGATAGCCACAGAAAAACTCGATTTATACTTTGCTAGCGGTGGCGACACAAAACGTTCAATCACGGGACAGGATGGGAAAATGATCACGGCTGAGGATTTGCAAAAACAACTGAAGCAATATCAAGGTCGTTAGATTTAATGATAAAAATAAAAAAAGGATAAAAAATGCATTATGAAAATTTTAATGGTCTTCGTGTTTCTTTAGATATGCCGTTTTCCGGTAAAAACATTCCGCCTTCCCTTAACCCATTGGTACAAAAGGATAAAACATATCGCATTTTATCTAATAAATATGCGGAAAAGAAAGCCAAATACGATAACGCGACCCCGCAATATAAAGAAACTGAAGAATATGCACGTCTTGGTCGTATTGTGAAACGTTTACGGGCAACACTCACACAGATGGAAACGAATATGGCACGATAAATGGCAATTATCATCGACCCAATTTCACCCGTTGCTTTTTCTGTGGCCGGGTTCCCGGTGCGGTGGTATGCGATTGCGTATATCATCGCATTTATATCGGGATACGTCATACTGCGGCGGATTGGACGGTCGAAAAATGCTGAACTGCCTTTATCCAAAAAGGAACTTGATGACCTGCTGACCGCCGTGATACTGGGCGTAATTATCGGCGGGCGGCTTGGGTATGTCTTGTTCTACAACCTGCCCTATTTCTTGGCGCATCCAATCGATATCTTGGCCGTGTGGCATGGCGGGATGAGTTTTCATGGGGGCCTGCTGGGTGTCATAATTGCGGCGATTATATTCGCGCGGAAGTGGCGGCGCGCGTTACAGGTCTTGGATTTAATCGCACTGGTCGCGCCGATTGGTTTTTTCTTTGGCCGTATTGCGAATTTCATAAATATCGAAATTATGGGACGACCAACGGATTCCGCGCTCGGCGTATTTTTCCGCGGCATTTCCGATGTGCCGCGCTATCCAAGCCCGTTGTTCGAAGCCGCAACCGAAGGCGTGTTGCTGTTTGCGATTATGCTCTGCCTTTATCAATTCACGAATTTGAAAAAATATCCGGGCGCATTGTGTGGTGCGATGGCAATGTTCTATGCGGTATTTCGGATTATTTGCGAATTGTTCCGCGCGCCTGATGCCCAGATTGGATTCCTGACCAGTTGGGGCCTGACCATGGGCCAATTATTGTCCGGCATTTTGTTCGTTGCCGGCGCGGTGTTTTTTGCCGCCGCGTTGCGCCATCGCAGCAAATAATCAATTTTCATAAAAAAATGCTTGATTTTATCGGAAAAGAATTATAAGATAGCCTCACGGCATTGGGGTTGTAGCTCAGCTGGTTTAGAGCGTCTGCCTGTCACGCAGAAGGTCGCGGGTTCGAGCCCCGTCAATCCCGCCAGTTTTTTTATGCTTTCCATGGCCCTATCGTCTAATGGTTAGGACACCGCCCTTTCAAGGCGAGAATCCCGGTTCAAATCCGAGTAGGGCTGCCAAAATTCAAACCGACCTTTTGGGTCGGTTTTTTCTTTGTTTCCCAATCCTTTCACGAGTTCGTAAATTGGCTGTTAAAAACTAACCTCGTTATGACGATTTACGAACTTTATTTAATGTATTATTTTATTCTTAAACACTCTTTCCATTCGTCTGGCATATTGTCTATTTCTTGTTGAGAAAACAAAAATCTTGCTACCGCTTCTGTACGAGTTGTATAAAAGCTTTTACCCCCATCAACAGATTTTAAGGATTTATTTATATCTCGTTCATTATCATTTATTAAATAAATTAAAGCATCAAATCTTTTCTCGGTCAGTCTTGTAGCAATGGCTTTGTTTATTTCGACATATGCTTCGCCACAACGGCTATTTATTGTATAATGTGATCCAAGTGGTTTAGTGATTTTATATTGACCATTTACATGTTCTATCGAACTTATTTTCGTAACCCCCTCTATTCCTTCTACTAATATATTCCCGCATGAATCCGTTATTAAACCACCAAGTTCAACCAAATAATAATCATTTAGGCGAACAACTTTGAATCCTAAATATTTTTTTTCAAGCATACTTCTAATAAAATCCTCGTCACATAATCCGGATGAAAGTTTTTGCATAACATCGTTTGCCGCTTTTATTGATGCAAAATTGACCATACCACGATTTACATAAACACTTCCTTTTGATAAAATCCCGACTTCCTTATTATCTATAAATAATCCGCCACCACTATTACCACCAGAACTCACACATAATGCCTCTACACCATTTTCTGTTTTGCCGATGGAACTACAGGGGGACATTTTCAATCTATCACTATCATTATATATATAGCCAATACCCGGAATATCCGATTCTAAAAGTTCTACAGCATCGTCTGCATTAAAAGCATTATTACTATAAAGATACTCACGAACTTTTATAAGCTCTTCATCCGTTAAAATTCGTAGTCCTCCGAAGCCGTATAAAGCACCAAATTCAGAAGTTATGTCTTGTGATAAAACATATTTGGATTCTACTTCTTTCGGTAATTCTAGAATAGCCCAATCCGTATCAGGATTTTTAGCATCGCCATTACTCAATAATGCTACTTCGACGGATTCTCCGTTGTTCCTTTCAATTGTAAAATGATGAAGACCTTCAACGCAATGAGCCGCAGTAATAACATATTTTCCAATTTCTGTGCCAGTACAAAGCCCTCGAGCATCTGAACCTTGGGCTTTAACTCTCACAATATTTGGATAATCTTTCCACTCAACATATTCTCTGTCATCTATCGCTGACATTCCGTTGTTAACAAAAGATAAAAACAAACATAAAGCACAGATTACCTTTCTCATTTCAATACCTCCGTGCATTTTGTGGCAACTTCGGCGACTTTTTTAATTGCCGATATTTGAGTCGCATTGAATACTGTTGCGGTTGCTGAAGCCACCGTTGAAGCACCTGCTAAAACATTTGCTGTTGTATTAAGATTTTTCTCTTTATTCCAATCTGCATCTGTTTTTTGTGATACATCTATGTTATCTTTTCGGACGGATTCGCTATTTGCTACACCACTGGTTATTGTTCCCGCTAAACCTGTTGTTGCACCGACAATACTTGATACCATAGCCCCTTTGGCACGAGTGTTTATCTTAGAAATATCAACGGTTTCAAATCCTTCACATGCCGAAATAATTGCATTTGCTTCGCTGATATCTATTTTATCAATACGTGCTCGGGCTCTTGCACGACGAAGTTCACCGATTGCGGTTTTACAATTATTAATTTGATTTTGTAAATCTCCATTTGTTCGATTTTTACTCGCAATAATTGCTCCGGCTACATTAGTTGCAGTGTTTCCGGCAAGCAATCCCGTGCGCCAATTACCAAGTGATTTTGATTGTTGGTTTGCTTTATCTAGTTTTTCAAGTGTTTCATTGTATTCTTTGTATCTTGATATATCCCCTAAAAATTGTAAAAACTCTTGGTCGGTCATATTTTTTAAATTCAATAAATCATTATTCAACTTTTTACGCAATTCATCTTTTTGATTTTTTACAACTCCAACCACAGTTGCACCAACACCAAGTCCAGTTCCAACACCTGTTATCGCAGTATTGATTCCAGCCATCTTTTTCAAATCGGATAAACTATCATCAATCCCAACACAGGCAGAATATGTTTTCTGTAATGCGGCGACCAGAGATGCTTCATCGGCATGCACAAACACCGGCACCAAAGCACCGAGATATATTACGGATAAAAAACTTAATCTCCCACATAACATCACTGATAATTATATCATAAATTTTGTAAATTTTGTAAAAATATCTTTATTTCTTTCCCAAACCGCAAAATTTCATAGAAAAAATCAGTTCGTGAATTACACAGATGGCCCTGCCAAAATAAATAAAACCGCAATTTTGCGGTTTTGATTTTTTGGTGGGGCCACAGGGATTGCACATCCCATTTGCCTTTGGCATAATGGGACCCTTCCACTCGTAAGACTCGAACTGCGCTTGGCTTGTTCTCGTCAACTATCGTGTCGAACCCACGGGTTCTCGTCTTGCTTACCCAGACCAAAAAATAAAAACCGCAAATGCGGTTTTGATTTTTTGGTGGGGCCACAGGGACTCGAACCCTGGACCCAATGATTAAAAGTCATTTGCTCTACCAACTGAGCTATAGCCCCAGAACTTCTTTCCAGCAGTTCGGCGGAAATTATGACACATTTTTAATAAAAAGCAAGAATTTTATTTACTTTGCGTGCTTTTTGTGTCTGTGTCCGTTTCCGGTGCGGTCGCAGCCGTCAAAATCTGGTCAAAGTTTTTCGACACGTCTGACCCGGAATCAAGCCAATCGTTGACTTCACCAAGTATGTTCATGATGTGCCGCGCAACAACCCGCCGATTTCCGCCAAGTCGGTGCATCGCCACCAGTCGCGACATATCCCGCGCAAGCGCCGCCAAAATCGGCACTTGTTCTGGCGTAAGCGCGTTTTCTTTGCCGAACGCGATAATCAGATTTTCAAGTTCTTCGTAATATTGCCCCAGCAAATCGATGTATTCGCCACGAATCTGCATTTCGCGCGCGATGCGGGATTCCGGCATATTTCGCATAGCCATTATCGATGCGCGCGTCGAACGCCCCCGCATTTTCAGCATCTTGCGCAAAGTCAACAACACGTGCAGCATAATCGTATTTATCTTGTCGTTCATGCCCGCAACCAGCGTTTCGTGCAGCCGCCGCGACACTCGCGTCGTAGTGTAATCGTAAAGCAAAAACACCAAAGGTATCGCCAGCAACGATGCCGACATATTGCTAATCAGGCCTTCGACGGCGGGGTCTTTGACATTATCAAGCGACACCGTGAACAACAATATTCCGCCCACGGCCGACACAAGGTAAGGCAACGCACGCAAGAGAAAACTGCGGATTTTGTCTTTCATAGCGGTAATTTTACTGCACGCGCCGCCCGTTGTCATTGTGAATGGATTCCCGTAAATTTTTTCTCGTATAAAAACTATACGGTTATATAGGAAATCTTTAATCCCGCCAAGTAACGGTGTCAAAAAGTGAATTTATTTCATTACGTAATTTTTCATCATTAAAAAATGCGTTGCGCATTGCGGGCGTGGTTTTATGTTCGTCGTCTTCGAAGTGCGGAATATATTTTTGCACCGCAAAATTCTTAAATCCGCGCGACGATGCGTCCCGCGCAATTTCCATCAAATCATCCGGCGACACATATCGTGGGTCACAGGTAACACGAACCTCCGCCGGTTTGCCGGTTTTCGCCCACACGTCTAAACTTTTTAGCAAATGGTCGTATGCTATATTTATTCCGGTAAGTTTTTCGTAATTTGTTTTGGTTGCCTTGTAATCAATGCCAATCCAATCAATTAAGTCCGCGGCGGCGGCCAATCTTTCGGGATAAAACCCGTTCGTATGCAGGCCGATTGCAAAACCGAGCTCACGCACGCGCCGCATATAGTCGATTGTCGCGTCGCCCTGCATCAATGCTTCGCCCCCCGAAAAAACAACGCCCTCCAGCTTTCCGACGCGGGACCGCAGCCAATCCAAAACTTTGTCCGCATCGTATTCGCCGGGGGCGACATCAATCAGATGCGGGTTGGAACAATACGCACAACGCAATGGGCAACCAACCAAGAACAAAACCGCCGCCAATTTACCCGGAAAGTCAATCGTTGTGAACGATACCAACCCGCCAATCTGAACAGTATTCATCTTCTTACGCGGCTTTTTTCATCAATTCTTCGTGCCGCGCGCCGGTTGTCAAACAATTGCATTCAGTGAACGTCTTGCGTTCGCAGAATTCGGAATATTTCCCGATGTTAAAGTTTTTTGTCGGGCGGATAAATCCCATACTGCGTGAAAATACTTCGCAAGGTGTTCTTTGTTGTTGGTTAGCAATCATTTTTCTCTCCTTTCTTTTTTGTATTGCTTTTGTTAGTTCTTGTTCTTTATGCCTTGTTCGACACGTCATCTGGCGTGATGCCAAGTTCGGCGTCGCACTTTGGGCAAAACTCATGCCGGCCAGGCAGATACCCGTGCTTTGGACATATCGAAAATGTCGGGGTAAGTGTCATGTACGGAATCTTGTAGTTTTCGAATATCGTGCGCACGATTTTCTGCGCCGCTTCACCGCTTGATACCGGTTCACCCATATAAAGGTGCAACATTGTGCCGCCAGTATATTTGCGTTGCAATTCTTCCTGGTGTTCCAATGCAACAAATGGGTCATCGGTAAAGTTCACCGGTAATTGTGTGGAGTTCGTGTAATACGGTGCCTCACGCGTGCCGGCGGTGATGATATCCGGAAAATTTTTGACATCGGTCTTTGCAAAACGATACGAACAACCTTCGGCAGGTGTTGCCTCCAGGTTATATAGGTTGCCAGTTTCTTCTTGGAACTTTACTAGTTTTTCGCGCATAAAGTCCATCAAATCCAGAACCAATTTTTTACCATACGGTGTCGCAATGTTTTCGCGGCCGTCTGTAAAGTTCAAAACCATTTCATTCGCGCCATTCACACCGATTGTGGAAAAGTGATGATTCCAATTGCCAAGATAACGACGGGTAAACGGATAAAGGCCATTTTCCATATGCTTGGTTATAACACGACGTTTGATTTCCAGAACCTCACGTCCCATGTTCATCAATCTTTCCAAATCGCGGAACAGACCTTCGCGGTCGCCCTTGTGCATATAGCCAAGCCGCGCAAGGTTCATTGTAACAACACCGATAGAACCCGTCTTTTCCGCAGAACCGAACAGACCGCCACCGCGCTTTAACAATTCGCGCACATCAAGGCGCAGGCGGCAGCACATAGAACGAACATCCGTCGGATTCAAATCGGAATTCAAGAAATTCTGAAAATTCGGAATTCCGTACTTTGCCGCCAAATCGAACAGCGGTTTGACGTTCGGATGATCCCACGGAAAATCGTTCGTGATGTTGTATGTCGGTATCGGGAAAGTAAATGGACGGCCCTGGGCATCGCCTTCGGTCATAACCTCTATGAAAGCACGATTTATCATATCCATTTCGTTCTGTAAATCGCCGTATGTAAAATCAACTTGCTTTTTACCAATAAACGGACGCTGCGGTTTCAAATCTTCGGGGCATGTCCAATCGAACGTAAAGTTGATGAACGGCGTTTGTGTTCCCCAACGGCATGGCACCGCGCAGTTGAACACCAATGTCTGCATCGCGTTTTTTACATCTGCATAGGACATATTATCAACGCGGACATACGGCGCAAGATATGTATCAACCGAAGAAAACGCCTGGGCCCCAGCAAATTCGTTTTGCAATGTTCCAAGGAAATTCACCATGTGCGATATCGCGGTTGCCATGTGTTTTGCAGGTTGACATTGCAAATAACCCGGAACACCGTTGAATCCTTCGTACAACAATTCGCGCAAAGACCAACCGGCGCAATATCCCGTTAACCACCCAAGGTCATGGATATGAATCGCCGCACTGCGGTGTGCATCGGCAATTTCCGCCGGAAACATATTCAACCAATATTCAGCCGTAACACGTTCACTGGTCCGCAAAATAAGTCCGCCGATTGAATAACCAATATTCGCGTTTTCTTTGATGCGCCAATTTGAACCACCAACATAACTTTCGATGATTTCAATAGCATCAACATTAGCGTTACGAATTTCAGAATGTTTTTGGCGATATATAATATATGCCTCTGCGGTCTTATACGCCTTGGCATCCATCAGTTTGCGAATCACCGTATCTTGGATTTCTTCGACCGACGGGGTGCGCGCCATAAAATTATTGTCCAAATCGCTTAAAACTTCATTAGTGATTTGGACAACCGTTTCATCAGAAATTTCATTTGTGGCCAAAGCGGCCTTTTTAATAGCGTTGTAAATCTTTTTAGATTCAAATGCGACCGTTTCGCCAGAGCGCTTTTTAACACTCATAACATTACATATAAATGTTGGCGCAATTTGCATTTTAACCTCTTTTTCGTTCCCAGACATTATTAAACTCCAATTTTGTCAAAAAACACAATATCTTGTGTCATTTTTGTTATTTCAGCAACAATATATAGTTTTTTCGATTCGTATACAACTATTAAAATGAAATTTTTTTTATTTTTTTACTTTACTTTTAAAAATGCTTATTTTCTGCGGGCTTCAGGAACATTATCACAACCCCATTTCCGCACCAAAGTGTGTTTTGTGTCAAGATTTTTCGAAACACCATGTCTGAACCGATTCGATTTTTGCAAAAAACACAAAATATAGACACAAAATTATAAAAAAATACCCATATATAGAAAAATATAAATAACAGTCTGAACTCAGACTGTTATTTTAACAAACAGAATCAGTCTATTCGAAAAACCTAGTCCCCAGAACTGGAACGAGATGGATTATCATTATCTTTTTCAATGTCAAATTCACTCTTTTCCACCCTGGGCAAGCCCTGCGATTTACACACCGCAACATACGGGTATATTGAACGTGAGGAATCGATAGTATCTTTGCCACAATCAAGACAGTTAAAGCGTCTGTTTTGAGAGTGAGATTTATCAAACGGAATGTTCTTTACCGGCACAACCCCTGATTGTTCGGCATACTGTTCATTCGGGAACCCGAAATAGAAAGCTTTAGACGAACCACGACAATCATTCATGCGACCTGGATAGCACTTTGGCGAAGAAAGCTTTGACAAATCAGGAACACATGTAACGGTGCATGTTTCTTCGTTAGTAATCGCCTTTTCACAATCCGTACAATCATTTGCAACAACACGCAATGTTGCACCACCACGTCCACGAACAATTTGTGGTTTCGGCATTGTGCATTTACCGCGTTTAGTTGCCGACTTGGTTGGATCTGCGGTACATTCCCATTGCAGTGTTTCATAATTCAAACGCGCAATTTGATCCCCAGGACATTTGTATTCGCCAAACGGCGCAACACATTCCCATACACCATCAATCATAACAGCGGTTTCCACACCAGCACACAAAGGCTTACGCGAATCATCGGGAACACATTCCATAGCAGACGCATCCCATACTTGGTCGCCACCACAACTTGTTTTTATATTGTAACCAACACATTGCCAACGACCAAAACGAAATACTTTCTGTGTGCCTGCGGGACATACAACATTTTCCTCCTCTGACTTAGTAAATGTACGTTCAGCATCCGGAATATCAAAGTGTGTCATGTATATAAGTTGACCATTTTCAAGTTCCATTTTATCAATTACAGATTTCGGCAATGCCTGTTTTGCACTGGAACCGGCGACCATAATAACATTATCTTGGTATATACCCAAAGTACCACTGGTTGAAAAATTCTTTTCCAATATTTCCATCATTGCATTGTAATCGGCAACATCAAGCGCGCCAGTAGTAGTTATTATAAAGCTGTATTGTGGGCGTTTATATCCATCAGATAAACAGTCAGTAACCGAAAAACGTGCATCAAAACACATCCGTTCTGTCTTTATCTGGTTTTGTTCCACGCATACATCATTGAACGTTCCGCCAGTAATTTCAGCGTTATGTACCGCCAAAGCACATTCCGCAATCGACCGTAAATCAGAAACAACAATTGCATGATCGGTTTCTTGTTCCGCAACGCGTGTATTCGGAGCAAAAAACATATAATAACCACCCATAAACAACGATATAAGCATTATAAGAAAAATATTCATGATTCCCCCTTGCGATTTAATAAAAGTCTAAGTATTATATGAATAAATTTCAACAAAAAAATAATTTTTATTTGGTGATAATCATGAAAAAATATTTTTGTTTATTGTTTCTTTGCAGTTGCGGTTTTAGTCCGATGTTTTCTGGGGCAAATACTGATATATACGTCCCTGTGATAAGTGGTATAAATGGAATCGAGTTACGTAACGCATTAAACACAAAGTTTGGTGGACAAAAAGAAAGCACCGCTCCGTATAGGCTTGCCGTTACATTAAATAATCCGCAAACAAAATACAAAGCATTGGAACCGACTGGTGCCGCAACATGGCAAGAAATAAAACTTACCGCGAAATATGTTCTAACGCACAACGGGGAAACTATTTCTACTGGGACAGAATCTGCATCTGAATCATATACTTTTGTTAGATATTTGGTCGCGGCAAACGCATCCTACAACAACGCGGTTGCAAATACCATTACGGTTTTGGCCGATAAAATCGGGACACGCGCAATCGCCGATGTTGCAAAACATGAACGTGAAATGGCAAAGAAATGAAGTGGAAGGAATCTGATTTTTCCAAAGGAATCTCGAATGTCCGCGGTGTCCTAATTTATGGGCCAGATGCGGGACTTGTGGATGAACTTTGCGATAAATCTGTTAATATTTTATCAATTGAAAAAGACAATCTTTTTGCGCTTGATTCGGACGAATTACGCGACAAGCAAGATTCTCTTTTCGCCGAAGCTTGCACTCCATCAATGTTTGGTGGCCGCAAGATGGTAATAATTTCAAACGCGGGTGATTCTGATACAAAAATAATTAAAGATTTGGTTGAGCACCCATCATTGGATGCAATGGTTATTGTAACGGCGGGCGATTTGCGTTCGGGCGGTTCGCTGCGCACTTTGTTCGAAGGGGGCACAAATGTTGCGGCAATCGCATGTTACAGCGACGATGCAAAAACACTTGAAACTCTTATTCGAAACGAGCTTTTTACAAATGCCGGAATTAAACAGATTTCACCCGATGCGATGGTTTATATGACTTCTCACCTTGGTGGCGACCGCGGAATTACACGCGGTTTTTTGAATAAAATCGCAATTTATGTTGATGATAAAAAAACAATTGAATTGGAAGACGTTGAAAAATGTTTACCGGATACTGGGGCGGCAAATACTGACGATTTTTTATATTCTTTGACGGCGGGCCATATTCAACAAACTATGCTCGCGCTTGATCGATTGTTGTATGATAACGCAGAACCGAATATGTTGGTGCGAATGTTGGACCGGCATTTTAAATCGCTGCTTACCGCGGTCGTTGACGGTCAGTTGCCAAGGCTCTTTTGGAAGGTTGCCGATAAATTTAACCTTGCCACGAAAATATGGCGGGGCGATGATATTATCGCTGTTTTGACCCGGTTAAACGAACTTGAATTGCAAATGCGCACAACCGGAATGCCGGCGGAAATTTTGCTGCGCGATTTTGCGTTAAAGTTGGTATTAAAAACTTACAAAATGTCTGTTAAACGAAGGAACTAATTATGTTATCATCTGTATATGCACCAAAAGATTTTAAAAGATTGCGCGTTGTCGGCGATTTGGTCGCGCGGTGCTTTGATTATATTACGCCATATATCAAGGCCGGAATTTCCACCGGTGAAATTGATAGATTGGTTGCCGGATTTTTACATGAAAATGGCGCGCGGTCGTCAGATTTGGGATACCAAGGTTATCCGAAAAGTATTTGCACTTCGGTCAACGATGTTATTGTGCATGGAATACCAAGTGATGATGTTATTCTGCGAGATGGCGATATTGTAAATGTCGATTTGACTGCAGAATACAAGGGTTTTCATGGTGATTCTTCGCGTATGTTTATGATTGGAAATGTTGCACCACGCGCGCGTGAATTGGTGCAGACGTGCCAAGACGCATTAAACGCGGCGATTGCGGTATGTGCGCCGGGCGTACCGCTTTCGGAAATTGGTAAAACTATCGAGGCCGTCGTTAAACCACATGGATTTTCAATCTCTCGCGATTTTGTCGGGCACGGCATTGGCAAGGTTATGCATGACGACCCGCAAATTTTCCATTTCTATGATAAAATGTGGGACCGCGTGAAAATGGTGCCGGGATTGGTTTTCACGATTGAACCGATGATAAATACGGGACGGCCCGAATGCAAAATTGATGCCGACGGTTGGACGGCGCGCACGGTTGACGGCGGTCTTTCGGCCCAGTGGGAACACACACTTGGGATTACCGAAGACGGTGTTATAATCTTTACGGAAAAAATGATAAACTAATGAAAGATAAATCGTTGGAATTATCTTTGCGTGCCGGTCATCGCGACAGATTGCGCCAAAAGTTTTTAGATGGCGAACTTGCGAAATACGAAATTATGGAGTTGCTTTTAAGTTACGCAATTCCGCGCAAGGATGTAAGGCCAATCGCGCGAATGCTGTATAAAAAATTCGGTGGAACATTTCCGATTCTTTGTGCGCCGATTGAAGAACTTGAAAAAATTCCAGGTCTTGGGCATAACACCGCAATTTTTATCAAAGCAATGCAACAAATAATTCTTGATGGTTATAGGTCAGAGGCCGAAACGACACCTATTTTACACAACAGGGAACAATTTTATAATTACATTCGTCTTATGCTTGGTGGACGTTCAACCGAAGAAATGCATGTTTTGTATTTGGATAATAATTTGCGCCTATTAAAAGACGAAAAGCACAGCAATGGCACTGTTGATTGTACAGTTTTATATGATAGAGAAGTTGTAAAAAATGCCCTTGATATTGGTGCAAAGTTTGTCGCACTGGTTCATAATCATCCGATTTCGGGATTGGGGTTTTCAAGTGAAGATATCGCCATTACCGAACAATTAAAAGATGCATTGTTAAATGTTCGCATACAATTTTATGACCACTTTGTTGTATCAGGTGGTGTTGTGTATTCGATGAAAGGCAATGATTACTCAAAATAACTCAGCAACATCGCATACTGTTTTATATTCTGAAGTTTCAGCAATATGTAACTTATTATTCCATAACGTGTAAACCGTTTTTGTTGATTGTGTCGGTGTGTTCCAATCTTCGCCCATTGGACGCGAAATTTTCGTTATTGAAAAATCAGGTTTAAAAGAAAACTGAATTTTTTGATGTGCACATTCCGCACCTTCGACAGTAAAGAAATCTTTTGGTGTTATGTCCACCATTTTTTCACCATTGTTTAATTCAATTTTGTATATGTATTGAAAGTGCGCGGTTCCTGTTTCACGACGGGCGCGCGAAATTTTATCGGGGCGACCATCACCATCAATGTCATACGAAAAGGTTGCAACTTCGACAACCCCTTCACCAAATTCATCAGGTTCAAAAGTACGCACCAAAGTCGGTTTTTCCAACCCATCGGTAAAGTCAGCGCCACCGGTGGTTTCGACAATACGTTTCTCTATATTAATTGGTGCAATTTCTGTGCGCGGTTTACTAAATTTATAAAAAACAAAAACACCAATCGCAATCAATGCAACGACTATAATGATTTTTATCCAACCGTTATTTTTTTCCATTTTGTTTCCTTTTTAATTATTATGAACACTGCCTTCGCGCCAACCTTCGATACGGCGAATACCTTCGGCCATACGCTCTATCTGTATATCCGACATATCACGCAAATATGTATTTACTGAAATACCCATTGACCGTGCAAGGCGCGCCGCATAGGATGTAGGATTATTACCGTCCGATGATGGGGCATATATATGTATTGCCTGGGCCAGGGTTTTATTTTGATATTTATCGGTTTTTAACAATGCGACATTTGCTCTGCGCCCAACCTCTGGGTTCGGAAAAATTGCGAAACCATTTGACGTTACCCCAATTGCACCCATACGCCGCGAAAAATCAGAAATTCTCATTGCGCCAGGATTATTTGCACGCCATGTCAAACTGCCGCCGATATGTGTATATTTTGACCCATCAGCCGCAGTGTACGTAATTTCACCAACTGTCAAATTCACTGCCGATACCGCCGTCCGGCCACCCGTTGATATTGGTGGCGTAACCGTTGTGTTATTTGATGCATTGTTTAATCTATTTGTTGAATTTGTGGTTCTACCAAATTCCCCATTGCCACGTGCATAATTTGAATTATCTGTGCTATTCCTTTGTGTTTCACCAACAAAACCGTAACCGCCCGCATTTTCATCAGGTTCCCAATTCATCAAATAAGAAAACGCAGGGTTGTTTTCCGGGGCAGAAGTATCATCAGGCATTCCATAGATGGGTCGGATACCGCTTCCGGAATCATATATATCGATATCTTCGTAAAGCATCGCATCTTTGCCACGGGCTTGCAATTTTGCAGCCAAAATTTCGTTCACACCATTAACCGAAATTCGCATTGTCTTGCATCCCATCCCTAAAATGTCGCCACCATAAATGACATTCAAAATCGGCCATATTGCGGTTAAAATTCCAAAAATCAAAATCAGTGTTTTAAAATTTTCTTTGATATCATTTTTCGCACCGCGTATCATCGATATGCTCCAACCGATAATCAGGCCCGCAGTGAATAACCCCAAAACCACCCATGCGTAATAAAGGAAATTTTCAAAGCCACGCAATATACACGCAGGGTCTTCAATATAAATAAAATTCGCATCAATACCCCGCACGTGCAAACCGACGTTTTCTAGCATTTTTCTGATAGTATCGATGTCATTCATTTTCTTTTATTTTTTCGATGCGACATTCGTAAAGAATCCCGGTATAGAAAAATCTTCGTCGTTTGCGGCGACACCCGCCCAACCGAACAAATCGCCCATGATTCCTGTGTCATCATGTTTCTTTTTTTTGAACGGCAATATATTTTTCAATTTGCTAATTTTTCCACGTTCAGGACTTTTTTTGAACGTTGGAACTTTGTCTTGTACATCGACAAATTCGGTTGCCAAACTTGCGAGTGTTGCATCGGCATCATCCAAAGAATCTTCCGCCGTGGCAGGTTCCGAATTTTTATTAATCGATTCTTCTTCCACATGGGCATCTTCACGCAGAGGCGTCATCGTTTCCAATAATTCTTCAAGTGTTTTTTCGTGATTTTCAACCGGCGCTTCATCTTTTAACATTTCATCAATATCACCAATATCATCAAATTCTGAAACTTCGTTCATTTCGATTGTTTCAACGGTTTCAGTAATTGATTCTTCATTGACATCATGTATCGTGTCCGACTTTTTCTCTTCGTTTCCCCCCAAGACTGACAAAATCGGAACAACGGGTGCCGTATTTTTTTCTTTTTTTGGGGGTGCGGCCTCTTTTTCCGCGGTAACCAAGGGTTCTTTGACCGTTTCCGCAACAGACACTTCAACCGAATCGGCGGCGACCTGCGCATTTTCCACCGCTATTAAATCATCAACAGGGACACCAAACAAAACCGTATCTGAATCAAGTCCAAGTGTAGAACGAACCTCATCAAAAGCGGCACGAACCTGGGCCGCATCAAATGAATCTGCGCCCGAAATATAAACTATCTTTTTTTTCATTTGCCTCACCATCGCATTATTGAAATCTTTCGAAACGATTATATCACATTTTAGGGTTGAACGCATATAAAAAATGTCTTAAAATGACAATATGTCGGATATAAGGGAACAAATTTTTCAGGAACTATCAAAACTTGAAGATGCCGCGGCGCGTCTGCGGGCGACGGCGGTTAATGCCGGCAAGCAAACTGATTTAGAGGTTGCCATATTGACGCAACAGGTGCGTAATTTGCGCGCAAAAAATGCGCGAGCGACCGAACTTATTGACCAGTCCATTGAAATTCTTGGGGGGTTGAAATGAGTGTCGTTTCAATTCCAATTGTAAATAAAAACTATCCTATGGGGTGCGAAGATGGCCAAGAAGGCCGCTTGGTTGAACTTGGGCAAATGGTGGATGCGCGCGCGCGACAAATTTTGGATAAAATTGGGCCGTTGCCGGAAAGTTCTTTGTTGGCGACCGTTTGTATTGTTTTGGCCGATGAGATTCGCAGCCGCCCTGCCCCAAGTGTAACAGATGCTGATTTGCGGGAAATTTTGGCGCGCATACGCGAAATCAAAAATAAAATCGCCCAATAATTCGCGTTTTTTGGTTGTTATTTTTTTCTAAATGTTCTATGTTTCATGTCGTTATGAGTAAAGAAATAGTCGAAAGAATTGATTCACAACAATTGGCGGATGCGCTGTCCACGCGGTATTTGTCGTACGCGGTTAGTACGATTGTATCGCGCGCCCTGCCCGATGTGCGCGATGGGTTAAAGCCTGTGCACCGCCGTATTTTGTATTCTATGTTACGGCAAAAGTTATCGCCCGCGGCGGCGTTTCGCAAGTGTGCTACCGTTGTTGGCGACGTGCTTGGGCACTATCACCCGCACGGCGATTCGTCCGTGTATGACGCGATGGTGCGACTTGCCCAGGATTTTTCCGTGCGCTATCCACTGATTGACGGACAGGGAAATTTCGGAAATATAGACGGCGACCCCCAGGCGGCGTACCGTTATACTGAATCCAAGATGACCGAGGCTGCAATGCTGATTATGGACGGCATTGACGAAGACAGTGTCGATATGATGCCGAACTTTGACGGCACGACGGTTGAACCGGTGGTTATGCCGGGGGCGTTTCCAAATTTGCTTGCAAACGGCGGTATGGGCATCGCGGTCGGTATGGCAACAAATATTCCAACCCATAATGTGGCGGAGGTTTGCGATGCTCTGACCCTTATGGTGGACAAGCCGGAATCTACAACCGCACAGATATGCAAGAAAATGGTTGGGCCAGATTTTCCGACGGGCGGTGTTCTGATTGATGATTTCGATACGATTGTGAAAAACTATGAAACCGGCAAAGGTACATTCCGTATTCGCGCACGGTACGAAATAGAGGAACTTGACCGTGGCGGGTACCAGGTTGTAATCACCGAAATTCCTTATGGCATTATTAAATCAAAGCTGGTTGAGCAAATCGGCGAAATGATTGATGCGAAAAAATTGCCACTGGTTGACGATATCGTTGATGAATCGACGACTGATGTTCGCATTGTCATTACACCCAAAAGTCGTAATGTTCCCGCGGATAAAATGATGGCGCATTTGTTCGCCCTGACCGATTTGGAATATCGGTTTAATATGAACTTTAATGTTATCGATTCGAACGGTGCGCCGCGCGTGATGGGGATTCGCGATGTGCTGACCGAATTTATCGTGCACCAGAAAAATGTTCTTTGCCGGCGGTCGCGGTGGCGGCTTGCCAACATCGATAAACGGTTGGAGATTTTGGGCGGATTGCTGATTGTCTATCTGAACCTTGACCGCGTGATTGAAATTATCCGGACTGAAGACGACCCAAAGGCTGTTCTTATGGTGGAATTTAAGTTGACTGATATTCAGGTAGAGGCTATCTTGAATACCCGCCTGCGGGCACTCCGTAAACTTGAAGAAATGGAAATTCGGCGCGAAGATAAAGAGTTGCGCGCGGAACGCGAACAATTGGTTGCACTGTTGCAAGATGAAGAAATTCAGAATAATCAGATAAAGGCCTGGTTCGCGGATATTAAAAAACAATATGATAAAAAGACCGCGCTGGGGCGGCGGCGCACGACTTGGGCGGCCCAGACCGAAGAAATCACCGTGAACGCCGAAGATTTTATCGAAAAGGAACCGTTGACGATTATATTGTCCACAATGGGTTGGATTCGCGCCGCGCGGGGGCATATGGACTTGAACGCACTCGATTTGAAGTTTAAGGAAGGCGACGAACTGCAATTCGCGTTCCATGCGATGTCCACCGATAAAATAAATCTGTTCGGTGCATCGGGGCGTATGTTCACATTGGCTGCAAATGATTTGCCATCGGCGCGCGGGTTTGGTGAATCGGTGCGTATGATGGTTGATATCGGCGCAGAGGAGGCAATCGTAAACGCGTTCGTGCTTGATATGTCCGCGAAATATTTGCTGGTATCGCGGCATGGAAACGGCTTTATCGTTGCGGGCGAAAATTGTTTGGCGCAAACGCGCACTGGGAAACAGGTTATGAATGTTGATGATGCGAATCCGGCAACGTTCTGTGTTCGTGTCGCGGGCGATACGGTTGCGATGTCCGGTTCGAATGACAAGATTTTGATTTTCGCGACGGCCGAAATTCCGGAAATGGTTCGTGGCAAGGGCGTGATTTTACAGAAATACAATGCCGAACGGACATATGTTTTGGATGTGATGTTTTTCAATGCGGCGGACGGGTTCGGTTGGACAACCGGACGCGGAACAACGAAACTTGATGATTGGAAACCGTGGGTCGGCAAACGTGCAACCCAGGGTCGCACTATACCCGTCGGTTTCCCAAGAAGCGGAAAGTTTGGACGATAGTTCCGCCTTCGCCCGTTGGGCTTCGGTGGACAAGGGTTAGTGAAACGGGCGCATTCGCGCCCGTGTTTTATTATGTTATTAATTGTGGTTCTGGTTTATTGCAGTTTCACAGTACAAGTATGCTGAGTCGAATTACAGCCGGAACTGGTGCCAGTGCAATCGGAATTATTGTTGCACCCGCACATAAAGGTGCCATTTTGTAAAACACCACTGCAACACTCCGATACATCTTTTACATCTTCACCATACGCCTCACAACTCGGTGCGGGGGCTTGCGGTTCTTCCAAACTATACAACCAACAATAATTATCATCGTTCGCATGTCCATCAACATACCCCGCACAGGTAAGTTTTTCTTGTTTCGTTTCTACAAAACCCGCG